>Ga0307373_10003265_pt1 | contig 28357 bp, 26 predicted proteins | sample OX2MG_FD_202534 | JGI IMG/M metagenome (GOLD analysis project Ga0307373, IMG submission 202534) | Soil microbial communities from Risofladan, Vaasa, Finland - OX-2 | ecosystem: Environmental > Terrestrial > Soil > Coastal area > Acid sulfate soil | place: Finland: Risofladan, Vaasa | collected... | reverse complement strand
CCAGGCCGAGCGGCGAGTTGTTGTCTTCGCCGCCGAACCAGACCAGCATGTAGGCGAGATAGGTGATCGCCGCGCCGATCGTCGCCGCGACCGACTGAATCAGGATGTCGCGGTGCTTGACGTGGGCCAGCTCGTGGGAGAGAACGCCGCGCAGCTCTTCGGCGGAGAGGAGGCTGAGGATGCCTCGGGTCGCGGCGACCGCCGCGTGCTGGGGGTTGCGGCCGGTGGCGAATGCGTTGGGCTGGTCGACCGGGACGACGTAGAGGCGCGGCATCGGCAGATCGGCGCGGGTGGTCAGTTCGCGGATGATCTCGTAGAACTTCGGCTGTTCGGCTTCGGTGACCGGTTTGGCCCCGCTCATCGCCAGCGCCAATTTGTCGCTGAAGTAGTAGGAGCCCATGTTCATCAGGGCCGCCAGGACGAGGAACAGCAGCGCGGTGGACGCGCCGCCGATGAGGAAGCCGATCACCACCAGCAGGCCCGAGAGGGTCGCCAGCAGGATCGTCGTACGGAGGGTGGCTCCGAAGTTCGATTGCTTGGTGGTGGTCATTGTCGTCGCGCTCCGGGTCTCGTGTGCCCTGTGGATTATGACGCAGCCCCATAACCGACCGCTTCAGTAGGATTTAGGGAGATGCTTTTCTCGACCAAAGCCGAGTACGGAGTGCGACTGATGGTCGAGCTCGGACGCCAGACCGGCTCGACCCCGATCTCCCTCAGCACCGTCGCCGAGGCGGAGCGGCTGCCACTCTCCTACCTTGAGCATCTGGTCGCCAAGCTGCGCAAGGCCGGACTCGTGACCTCCACCCGCGGCGCCCACGGCGGCTATCGCCTGGCAAAGCCGGCGGAGGAGATCATGATGGACGCGGTGGTCGAGGCCCTGGAGGGCCAGATCGCCCCGATGGAGTGCTTTCACGAGACGCCCGAGGGCAAGGTGCTGTGCTCGCATGAGAGCGATGGCGACCGCGCCTGCGCGACGAAGCTGCTGTGGACCCGCGTACAGAGCGGCGTGACCAAGGCTCTGGCCGGGACGACGCTGGCCGAGCTGGTGGAGTTCGCCGGCCCCGAGCGGCGCCGCGATCTGGCGGCGCTCGGTAGCGCCGCCTGACCTTTCTCAAACCAGAAACGGAGTGAAATTGGCTGATCTGGAAATTCGTGACCTGCACGTGAGCGCCGAGGACAAGGAGATCCTGCGGGGCATCGACCTCGACGTCGAGAGGGGCAAGGTGCACGCGCTGATGGGGCCCAACGGGTCGGGCAAGTCGACTCTGGCCAACGCGATCATGGGCCACCCGGCATTTGAGGTGACCGAGGGGACGATCACCTTCAAGGGCGAGGACCTGACCGAGGCCGACCCCGACGTGCGCTCCCAGGCAGGTCTCTTCATGGCCTTCCAATACCCGGTCGCGATTCCCGGGGTCTCGGTCAGCAAGTACCTGCGGATGGTGATCAACGCACACCGCGAGGGGCGGGGCGAGGAGGCGATCAAGATCAAAGACTTCGCCAAGGTCGCCCAGGAGGCGATGGAGCTGGCAAACATCCCCCGAGACTTCTCCAGCCGCTACCTGAACGACGGCTTCTCCGGGGGTGAGAAGAAGCGGATGGAGCTGCTGCAGCTGGCGCTGCTTCGCCCCGAGATCGCGGTGCTCGACGAGACGGACTCCGGACTGGACATCGACGCGCTGCGCACGGTTGCCGAGGGCGTCAACCGGTTCGCCGGTCCCGAGATGGGCGTCCTGATCATCACCCACTACCAGCGCATCCTTCACCTGGTGAAGCCGGATTTCGTCCACGTCATGTTCGAGGGGCGGATCGTGAAGGAAGGCGGGCCGGAGCTGGTCGGGGTGCTGGAGGAGAAGGGCTACGGCTGGATCCGCGAGGAGGTCGCCGCGAGCCCGACCGGAGGGGGCGTCTAATTCCGATGGCTGGGGACCGGCGCTCGGGCCAAGCACCTACCTCGGGCGCCAACCGGTGAAGACCGCGACCGCCTTCCCGATCGAGAAGGTCCGTGCCGCCTTCCCGGCGCTGGAGCGCGAGGTTCACGGGCGGCCGGTCGCCTACCTAGACAGCGGTGCCAGCGCCCAGCGGGTGCTGGCCTCGATCCAGGCGGTCGATCGCTACGAGCGCCGCCACCACGCCAACGTCCACCGCGGCTCCCACACCCTGTCGGCGGAGGCGACCGAAGCCTTCGAGGGGGCGCGGGCGACGGTCGCAGACCACCTCGGCGCCACCGATCGGCGCGAGATCGTCTTCGTCCGCAACGCGACCGAGGCCATCAACCTGGTGGCGCGAACCTGGGGCGACACCAACCTCGGTGCCGGCGACCGGATCGTGCTCACCGAGATGGAGCACCACTCCAACATCGTCCCCTGGCACCAGCTTGCCGAGCGAACCGGAGTGGCGATCGATTGGGCGCCGATCGGCGAGGACGGACTGCTCGATATGGAGACCTTGGCCAGGCTGCTGGGGCGCGGGCCGAAGTTGATCGCCGTCACCCACGTATCCAACGTCCTGGGCACGGAGAACCCGGTTGCCCAGATCGCGCGGCTGGCGCATGAGGCGGGGGCGCTGGTGCTCGCCGACGGAGCACAGGCGGCGCCGAAGCTGCCGCTCGACCTGGCCTCGCTCGGCGTCGACTTCTACGCGGTGACCGGGCACAAGCTCTACGGGCCGACCGGGGTCGGAGCGCTTTGGACGCGACTGGAGGTGCTGCGCGAGATGCCGCCGTTCATGGGGGGCGGCTCGATGATCCGCAAGGTCACGCGGGAGGGGACAACCTACGCGGACCCTCCCGCTCGCTTCGAGGCGGGGACGCCGGCGATCGCCCAGGCGATCGGGATGGCCTCGGCCCTGCGCTGGCTGGACGGACTGGGGATGGACGAAGTGCTGGCGCACGAGCGCGAGATCACCGCCTACACGCTGATGCGCCTCGGCGAGGTGCCGGGCCTGCGCGTCTTCGGGCCGCCTCCGGGCCCCGAGCGGATCGGGCCCGTCTCCTTTGAGCTGGAGGGCATCCACGCCCACGACCTCTCCGAGATCCTCGACCGCCACGCCGTCGCCGTTCGCGCCGGCCACCACTGCGCCCAGGTGCTGATGGACCGCCTCGGCGTCCCGGCGACCGCCCGCGCCAGCTTTGCCGTCCACACCACCCCCGAGGAGATCGATCGCCTGGTCGATGGCCTGCACGACGCGAGGCGGATATTCGGTCTATGAGCTGGACCGGCAAAGCGGGAGCGAGCGCCAATCCTCATCTGGCTCTGTTGTGGCGCCCGACAGCAGGGCATTTGCCCGGGGGTGCCTGATGGATGAGCTTTACCGAGACCAGATCCTCGAGCACTACAAGCGACCCCACAACTTCGGGCGCCTGGAGCAGCCTGACCTGGAGTTCACCGATACCAACCCCTTCTGCGGCGACGAGCAGCATGTGACGATCCGCCTCGATGAGGAGGGCAGGGTGGCCGAGGTCGCCTTCGATGGCAGGGGCTGCGCGATCTCCACCGCGGCGACCTCGCTGCTAACCGACGAGCTGCTGGGCAAGACGCGGGAGGAGCTGCTGCGACTGCCGAAGGAGATGGTCCTCGACCTGCTGGGGATCGATATCTCGGCGACGCGGATGAAGTGCGCGATGCTCGGCCTCAAGGTGGTGAAGAGCGCCAGCCTCGGCCAGCCAGCCGAATGGGAGGACGAGGGCGAGGCCGGTGACCCGGCCGAGGCGAGCGGGTTCTGAACTCCCGGCCTCGCCTCGCCGTCTCGGCGCGGCGCTAGGCCGCAGCGCCCTCCTCGGCCATCCTGATCACGGCGAACATCGCGCCGTGGGGGTCATGGACCACGGCGAAGCGGCCGGCCATGATGTCGATCGGGCCAAAGGCGACGCCGCCGCCCAGCTGCCCGACTTTCTCGACCGCCGCATCGGTGTCCTCCACCGCGAAGTAGGTGAGCCAGTGGGCCGGCACCTCATCAGGGGCCCGGCCGCGAATGTCCACCATCCCCGACATCGGATCCCCGCCCTGCTTCCACTCGACGTAGGAGCCCATCTCGCCCATCTCGTGCTCGGTTGGCTCCCAGCCGAAGACCGCGCCGTAGAAGGCCCTGGCGGCGTCGGGGTCGCGGGTGTTGAGCTCGTTCCAGGCGAAGGCGCCCGGCTCGTTGACCAGGCCCGCGCCGGGGAACGCCCGCGGCTGCCAGATCCCGAAAACAGCTCCCGTGGGGTCGGCGAAGACCGCCATGCGGCCGATCTCAAGTACGTCCATCGGCTCCAGAATCACCCTGCCGCCGGCCGCGCGAACCTTGGCGGCGGTCTCCTCGGCGTCCTTCACCGAGATGTAGGTCATCCAGGCCGCTGGCTGGCCCTCCTGCATCAGCTTCACCACCCCACCGATCGCCTGCCCCCGCAGCGTCGCGGTGCGGTAGCCGCCGGTCTGCTCGGGATTCTCGCTCTCGGGAACCTCCCAGCCAAACAGCGCGCTGTAGAACTCGACCGCCTCCTCCTGGTCGGGAGTGCTGAGGTCGACCCAGGACGGGGTCCCCGGCTTATAGCTCGTGCGCTCGCTCATGTCTGCTTCCTCTCCTCAAAGGTTTCGCCGATCCTCGCACTCGGCAGGGGCCGGGGGTCAAGCGCTTGTCATCGAGGGCAGCCGCAGGCCGATCGCTAAAATCCGACTGTAGAAGTAGGATTACCCTCAGCCCCACCTGCCCACCGCCCCAGGAGCGTCCCTTCCTTGCCCGACACAACCGGAACATCGATCCCCGTCTGCCCACTCGCCGCGCTGGCCCCGGGTCAGATGCGCCTGGTCGAGCACGAGGGGCGAAAGATCGGGGTCTTCAACTGCGCCGGGACGCTGTATGCGATCGAGGACCGCTGCTCCCACGACGACGGGCCGCTGGCCGAGGGGGAGTTCGACGCCGAGGCCTGCACGGTGGAGTGCCCTCGTCACGGCTCGCTCTTCGACCTGACCACCGGCAGGCCGAAGACCCTCCCCGCCTATGCTCCGGTGCAGACGTTCCCGATAGCCGTCGAGGACGACACCATCGTCTTGGAGGTCGAATGACCGTGGCAACGCCCGAGGTAGTCGCAGAGAAGAGAGAGCTCGCCGGCATCAACGCCGACTACAAGGAGAAGTTCGGCTTCCATGATCCCGAGACCGGTTATGCCTACAAGGCGCCGAAGGGGCTCTCGCGCGAGGTGGTCGAATCGATCTCGGAGTACAAGGACGAGCCGCGGTGGATGCGCGACTTCAGGCTCAAGGCGCTGGAACACTTCGAAGCGCGCCCGACCCCGACCTGGGGCGGCAACCTCGGCCAGATCGACTTCGACGACATCCACTACTTCGTCCGCGCCTCCGAGACCAACAGTCGCGACTGGAGCGAGGTGCCCGAGGACATCAAGAACACCTTCGACCGACTCGGCATCCCCGAGGCGGAGCGGAAATTCCTCTCCGGGGTCGGCGCCCAGTACGAGTCCGAGGTCGTCTACCACCAGGTGAACGAGAAGCTCGAGGCGCAGGGCGTGATCTTCACCGACATGGACACCGCTCTGCGTGAGCATGAGGACCTGCTCCGCCAGTACTGGGCCACGATCATCCCCGCCAACGACAACAAACTGGCGGCGCTCAACTCCGCCGTGTGGTCGGGCGGCTCCTTCGTCTACGTGCCGGCCGGGGTCAAGGTGGAGATGCCGCTGCAGGCCTACTTCCGGATCAACACCGAGAACATGGGCCAGTTCGAGCGGACTCTGATCATCGCCGAGGAGGGCTCCGAGGTCCACTACATCGAGGGCTGCACCGCACCGGTCTACTCCAGCGACTCACTGCACTCAGCGGTGGTCGAGATCGTCGCCAAACCCAGCGCGCGGGTCCGCTACACGACGGTGCAGAACTGGTCGCAGAACGTCTACAACCTGGTCACCAAGCGGGCCGTCGTCCACGAGAAGGCGACCATGGAGTGGGTGGACTGCAACCTCGGCTCGAAGCTGACGATGAAGTACCCCTCGATCTACCTTCTCGGGCCCGAAGCCCACGGCGAGATCCTCTCGATCGCCTTCGCCGGCGCGGGCCAGCACCAGGACGCCGGCGGCAAGATCATCCACGCAGCACCGCGCACCTCCTCCTCGATCTTCTCCAAGTCGATCTCCAAGGACGGGGGTCGAGCGACCTACCGTGGGCTGCTCGAGGTCGCCAACGGGGCGACCGAAGCGCGCTCCAAGGTTGTCTGCGACGCGCTGCTGCTCGACGAGAACTCGCGCTCGGACACCTACCCGACGATCCGGATCGACGAGAACGACGCCGACGTGGGCCACGAGGCGACGGTCTCCAAAATCGGCGACGAGCAGCTCTTCTACCTGCAGAGCCGCGGGCTGAGCGAGGAGGAGGCCTCGAAGATGATCGTCAACGGCTTCATCGAGCCGGTCACCAAGGAGCTGCCGATGGAGTACGCGGTCGAGCTGAACCGGTTGATAGAGCTGCAGATGGAGGGATCTATTGGCTGAGGTGGCAACCGATCCGGCTTGGCTTTGTGAGAGGCGCCAGAGGGGCGCCTCTCTCGCGCTGGAGCTGGCGCTGCCCGACCAAAAGGCGAAGGGTTGGGAATTCACCGATCTCTCGCGCCTGGAGATCGACGCCTACCAGGAGGGCGGCGCAAGCGCCGCGATCGAGGCGCCCGAGGGTGCCACGGTGCTCTCCCTGACCGAGGCGATCAAGACCCACGGCGAGCTGATCCACCAGCGGCTCGGCTCGCTGGTGCCGATCGAGGATCCCTTCGTCGCCCGCAACGAGGCAAACTGGAGCGACGGTGCGCTGGTCCACGTGGCCGCCGGGGTGAGGCTGAAGCAGCCGATCCGGATCGAGGTGCGGGTGGACGAGGACGGCGTGGCGGTCAACCGGCGCACCCTGGTCGTACTCGAGGAGGGGGCTGAGGCCGAGGTCTGGGAGCACTCCTCCTCCGCTGGCGATGAGATCGACGCGCTGCTCAACTCGGTGGTCGAGCTGGCGGTCGGGCAGGGCGCGACGCTGCGCTACGTCAACACCCAAGACATCTCCGAGTCGGCCTGGGTCTTCTCCTCACAGCGGGCGCAGGTGGAGCGCGACGGACGGCTCGAGTGGACGGCACTCGGCTTCGGCTCGGCGGGGGGAAAGGTGCGGATGGAGACGAAGCTGGCCGGGCCAGGGGCCGAGGCCCGGGTCACCGGCGGCTACGCGGGCGGCGCCGGCCAGCACCTGGACTACGACACGACGCAAGAGCACGCGGCGCCGAACACCAACTCCGACCTCGCCTTCCGCGGCGTCCTCGCAGCCGGCGCCACGGCGGTCTGGCGAGGAATGATCAAGGTCGACCCCGGCGCCCAGCAGACCGACGCCTTCCAGGAGAGTCGCAACCTGCTGCTCTCCACCGACGCCCACGCCGACGCGATTCCGGGACTGGAGATCCTCGCCGATGACGTCCGCTGCACCCACGCGGCGGCAATCGCCCAGATCGACCGGAACCAGCTCTTCTACCTGACCTCGCGCGGGCTCGATCCGGCCTCGGCGAAGGGGCTGATCGTCGAGGGGTTCCTGGAGTCCCTGGTCGAACGCCTGGCCGCGGGACCGGTTCGGGACGAGGTCTCGGCCGCGCTGGAGCGGCGGCTCGCCGAGATCCTCTAGCCCCGCGGGTGCGCCCCGAACGGGACAACATCGCGGCGCCGGACCTGCCGCCGGCAGGCGTTTGGGTGGGAGATCGCCCGGAGTCGATGCCGGCGCTGAGCGCCGGCGGACCCGTTCTCGTCCACTTCCTCGATTACTCCCAGCTAAACAGCGTGCGGACGCTTCCCTATCTGGCCGAGTGGGACCGACGCTACCGTGACCTCGGCCTGCACACCATCGGGGTCCAGGCGCCTCGTTTCGGCTTCGGCACCGACCCCCGGTTCGTCACCGCCGGTTTGGCCCGCCTCGGCGTCGAGTTCCCGGTGGTTATCGACGCCGAGCGAGAGCTGTGGCATGCCTACGGCTGCGGCGGCTGGCCGAGCCTTTTCCTCTGGAGCCTAGGAGGCGCCCTAGCCTGGTTTCACTTTGGCGAGGGCGAATACCTGGCGACCGAGGAGGCGATCCAGGCAGAGCTGCGAGCGCTCAACGCCCTGCGCGTGATGCCGGCGCCGATGGAGCCCCTGCGCCCCACCGACGGCCCCGGCACCCGCGTCGCGATCCCCAGCCCAGAGGTCTTCCCCGGCGGATCGTGGGAGCGAGCGTGGATCGCGGGCGAAGACGGCGGCGAGCTGGCGATGGAGTACGAGGCGGGGGGCGCCTACGCCACGGTCGAGGGCCAGGGGGCGATCGAACTGGAGCTCGACGGAGTGAGCCGGGGGCCGATCGAGGTCCACAGCCCGGCGCTTTACGGGCTCGCGGAGCACCGCCGCCACGAGCAACATGCGCTTCTCCTGCGCCCCACGCCGGGGATGCGGATCTGGTCGGTCAGCTTCGCCGCCAGCCTGCCCGGAGGGTGAGCTCGGTGGGGTTGGGCGCCGAGCTCAGCGGCTGAAGGCCGGTCTTTTATCGAGCCGGGGAGCATGCGATTGAGGCGCTTGAATTCTTCCCCGGCGTGGACCGGCCCCCGTTCATCGACCCCGCGGCGGCGAGGAGCGCGGTCCGGCCGAGCGCGGATCCCTGCCTTGGGCTCAGCCGCGCCCGGCCAGCTCCACCCGGATCTCCTTTGGCAGCATGAAGCGAACGTCCTCGTGGACCGTGCGCAGCTCCGAGACCTCCTCGGCGCCGCGATCGCGGAAATAGGAGACGAGGCGCTCCACCAGCTCCTCCGGGGCGCTCGCGCCGGAAGTGATGCCCACCGTCCCCACCCCCTCCAGCCACTCCTCCTCGACCTGGTCGTAGTTGTCGATCAGGTGGGAGGCGGCGCCATGCTCGCGCGCCACCTCGACCAGACGATTGGAGTTGGAGGAGTTGGTGGAACCGATCACCAGGACCAGATCGGACTCGCGGGCGAGCTGCTTGACGGCGATCTGGCGGTTGGTCGTCGCGTAACAGATGTCGTCGGACTTGGAGCTGACGATGGAGGGGAACCTGGCGCGCAGGGCGGCGATGATCTCGGCTGTCTCGTCGACCGAGAGGGTCGTCTGGGTGATGAAGGCGACGCGCTCGGGGTCGGCCACCGCGAGGGCGGCGACCTCATCGACGGTCTGTACCAGGACGATGCTCGCCGGCGCCTCGCCGGTGGTTCCCTCCACCTCCTCGTGCCCCGCGTGGCCGATCATCACGATCGTGTAGCCCTGGGCGGCGAAGCGGCGGGCCTCGACGTGGACCTTGGTCACCAGCGGGCAGGTGGCGTCGATCGTGCGCAGATGGCGGGCGGCGGCGTTGTCGTGAACGGCGGGAGCGACACCGTGGGCGGAAAAGACGACCATCTCCCCCTCCGGCACCTCGGTCTCCTCGTCGACGAAGATCGCCCCGCGCTGGGCGAGCTCCTCCACCACGTGCTTGTTGTGGACGATCTCCTTGCGCACGTATACCGGGGCGCCGTAGAGATCCAGGGCGCGCTCGACCGTCTGCACGGCGCGGTCGACTCCGGCGCAGTAGCCGCGGGGGGCAGCCAGCAGGACCCTCTTGGGGGCGGTGTTGGAAGCGGAAACCATGCCCTCAGCCTAGCGGTGGGGACCTTGCGGCCGGCGGCGGCGGATGGCCGGCGGAGCGGCGCGAAGCTAGCCTTGCGTCAGCGCCATGGGCACCGAAGGACACCACCTCGATCGGCTGACCGCCGTCGACGCCTCGTTCCTCACCAACGAGAGCGCCACCTCCCACATGCATGTGGGAGGGATCCAGGTCTTCGCCGGGCCACCACCCCGCTACCTCGACCTGGTGGAGCACGTGAGGGGGCGGCTGAGGCAGGTGCCGCGCTTCCGCCAGCGGCTGGTGGTCCCGCCGCTGGAGGCCGGCCGGCCGTTGTGGGTCGACGACGTCAACTTCAACCTCACCTACCACATCCGCCACACCGCCCTGCCCGCCCCCGGCGGCGAGGATCAGCTGAGACAGCTCGCCGGTCGCGTCTTCTCCCAGCAGCTCGATCGCTCCAAGCCGCTGTGGGAGATGTGGCTGGTGCAGGGGTTGGAGCGCGACCGGTTCGCGCTTCTGACCAAGACCCATCACGCGATGGTCGACGGGGTCTCGGGCGTCGACATCGGCACCGTGCTGTTTGACCCCGAGCCGGTGCCGGAGCCGGCGGTGGTCGAGGACGAATGGGTGCCGCGTCCCTCGCCGAGCACCGCCGAGCTGGTAGGGCGCGGGGCGTTCGACCTCGCCGTGGCGCCGGTCAAGCTGGCGGAGCGGGCGATGGAGGCCGTGCTTCACCCCGCGGCGGCGGGCAAGCGGGCCCTCGAGGCGCTGGAGGGGGTGAGCGAAGTGGTCGGAGCGTTCGCCGACCCGGCCCCCGACGTGCCGCTGAACCAGGCGATCGGGCCGCACCGCCGCTTCGCCTGGGCCCGCTCGGAGCTGGCGACCTTCAAGCGGATCAAGGACGCCCTGGGAGGCACGGTGAACGACGTCGTGCTCGCCGTCGTCACCGGGGCGCTGCGCGACTGGCTGCACGGACGCGGCATCCGTACCGAGGGGCTCGAGCTGAGGGCCCTGGTGCCGGTCTCGATCCGCGCCGAGGACGAGCGTGGACAGCTCGGCAACCGAATCGCGGCGATGCGGGCGCCGCTGCCGGTCTACGTCGAGGACCCGGTGCGGCGACTGCGCATCGTCAGCGAGGAGATGGAGGGACTGAAGCGCTCCAAGCAGGCCCTGGGAGCGGAAGTGATCTCCCGTTTCAACGACTTCGCGCCGCCGACGCTGCTCGCCCAGGCCTCGCGGATCAACTTCTCCACCCGCCTCTTCAACCTGATCGTCACCAACGTGCCGGGACCGCAGATCCCGCTGTATGTGCTTGGGCGCGAGTTGGAAGAGGTCTTTCCCGTTGCCTTCCTGCCCCAGAGCCACGCGCTGGCCGTGGCGATCATGAGCTACAACGGGCGCATCGGCTTTGGCCTGCTCGCCGATTACGACTCGATGGAGGACGTCGAGGCGATCGGCCGCGGAATCGGCGAGTCCCTGGCCGAGCTGGAGGCCGCGGCTGCCGCCGCGGCCTGAGCCTCGCCGGGCCGAGCGGGCGGCGGGGCTAGGCTTGGGCCGTGGCCCTTTTGGTCGTCCTCTGCATCGCCCTGCCGATCGCGGAGCTCTACGTGATCATCAGGGTAGGCGAGCTGATCGGGGTGGCACCGACCGTGGGGCTGCTGCTTGCCAGCGCGATCCTTGGCGCGTTTCTGCTGCGCCTGCAGGGACGTGGCGCCTGGCGGCGCTTCAACGCGGCCCTCGCCGAGCGCCGCTTCCCGGGGCGCGAGGTCGCCGACGGCCTGATGATCGCGGCCGGCGCCACGCTGCTGCTGATCCCCGGCTTCATCACCGACGTCCTTGGCCTGATCCTCCTGATCCCGCCAACGCGGGCGATCGCCAGGCGGGCGCTGCGGGCCTACCTGGGGCGACGCTTCGTCCTGGTCAGCGTGGCCGGCCGCAGCGCGCGTGGCCGCGACGAATGGAGCGGCGAACGCGCCTATGACTTCGACGCCACAGCGGAAGAGATCGAGCCCGACGACCGGCAGCTGCCGCGGTAGGGAAAGCTCCAGCCGGGGCGCCGCCGGGCGGTCTCAGGAAAGCACCCGGCGGCGAAAGTTGCGCAGGCCGAGGGAGAGGAAAACGGCGCAGAAGCCGGTCAGCACCGGGTAGACGACGTAAAGGGGCATGTGTGAGGCCTGTGTCAGCCCCGCCCGCATACCCTCGGCGACGTAGATCAGCGGATTGACCAGGACCAGAATCTGGAGCCAGTGGATGCCGTGCACCTGGACGGGCGAGAGTTTCGTCCACTGGTAGTAGGTGCCCCCGAGGAAGGTCAGCGGCAGCACGACGAATCCGAACATCAGCCCGATGTTGCGCGGCTCGAAGGTCGTCCCCAAAAGCAGGCCGAGCGAGGTCATGGCGACGCAGGCGAGGGGGATCAGGGTGACGACTACCCACCAGTGGAAGGAAAGGTGAGCTTCCACCCCCGGAGCGTGGACCACGGCGGCCATGGGGAAGACGACGACCGCTGCGAGAATGCCCTGGACCGCCCCGGAGAGCACCTTGGCCACCGCGACGAGCCAGATCGGGCAGGGCGCTTGGACGCGGTCCTCGATCTCGCGCGTGTAGCCGAACTCGGTGGAGAGCTGCAGAGCCACGGCCTGGATCCCCTGGAACATGATCGAGATCGCGACGACGCCGGGGACCAGCACGGTGGCGAAGGCCGACTCGGCGACCGGTCCCCCGCCTCCGCCGACACCCTGCCCGATCGTGGGGAAGACGTAGAGGAAGACGAAGACCAGCAGGAACGGCTGAATCAGGGTGCGGACCAAGAACTCGGCGAAATTCTTCCTCAAGACCAGCAGGTCGCGCAGGATCAGCGCCCGCAGAGCCAGGCGACTCGCCTGGGCGGCGGAGCGGGCCGGCCGCGGCGCCAGCTCGGCCGGCGCCACGATCGTCTCCTCAGCGGCGGGCATCAGTCGCGCAGCGCCTTCCCGGTGAGGTTGATGAAGACGGTCTCCAGGCTCGGCTTGGAGAGCGAGAGGTCGGCGACCTCGAAGCCACCGCTCTCCGCCGCGCCGACCACCCGCGGCACGAGCCGCTCGCCGCCCTGCACGTGGAGCTCCACCCCGCCGTCGATGACGCGGGTTCGCGTCACCCCCTCGATCTCGCTGGCCAGCCTCTCACCCAGCGCGTTCCCGTCGCCACTGGCCTTCACGGTAAGGATCTCCTCGGCTCCCACCGACCGTTTGAGCGCCGCCGGAGTGTCGAGAGCGAGGATCTGGCCGTGGTCCATGATCGCCACCCGATCACAGAGCTGGTCGGCCTCCTCCATGTAGTGGGTGGTGAGCAGGATCGTCTGCCCTTCGCGGTTGAGCTCACCGAGGATCTCCCACAGCGCCAGGCGGCTCTGCGGGTCAAGGCCCGCGGTCGGCTCGTCCATGAACAGCACGGCGGGACGGTGAAAGATCGCCCGCGCGACCATCAACCGCTGGGCCATCCCGCCGGAGAGCGCGAACACCGAGGCCTTCGCCCATTTGGAGAGATGGAACTGCTCGAGCAGCTCGTCCGCGGTGCGGCGCGACACCTGCGCCCCCATCCCGAACAGGCGGCCGTGGAAGTAGAGGTTCTCCCAGACCGTGAGCTGGCGGTCGAGGGTGTTGGTCTGCGAGACGGTCCCGATCAGCTGCTTGGCCAGCGCCGGATGGGCGATGACGTCAACCGCGCCCACATGGGCGGCCCCAGAGGTCGGGACCACCCGGGTGGTGAGCATCCCCGCGGTGGTGGTCTTGCCGGCGCCGTTTGGCCCGAGCAGACCGAAGATCTCGCCTCCCCCGACCCCCAGATTGAGCTTGTCGACCGCGGCGAAGTCGGTACCGGAGTAGACCTTTGTCAGCCCCTCCGTGCGGATGACCTCACGACCTTCGTGCCCATCGCGCCCGCCGGCGACTCGCTCAGTCCCCTCCATTCGTGGCTAGAAGCCCAGGGCGAACTTGGCGTCGTCAGTCATCATCTCCGGCGGAGACCGTGATGGCCCGTATCGTCGAGTACCACGCTTAACCGTCTATGCAGGAACTTCGGGGGGTAGTCCCGTCGCTCTATGCCATCTCGTATCAGCCGGTTCTCAGCCGTTGAGTTGCAGTTTGGGTTGCAGTCCACGGGCAGAGTTTACGGGGCCACTTCGACTAGCGCCGCTACAGTCGCCGCCGCGTCCTCTTGCATGGCCAGGACCGCGTGGGAGTAGGTGTCGAGCGTGATCCCGACGTTGGCGTGACCGAGACGTTCCTGCCGACCGGGCCTCAACCTCGCAACCCATATTTGGGATGCGAACGCTATATAAATAGCTTGAAAACCTAGGCTTTAAGTACAAAACCTAGGTTTGTATGCTCTAAAGCATATACTTTGAAGCCCATAACCTAGGGTTCTTAAGAGAGATCATAGACTTCGAACACCGTGCATACCTTCCGCAACCTCGATAAGCACCTAGGCCTTCTACCGGCCAACGTAGTCAACGCTCTCGCAGCGATCGAGGCTGGCCGCGGGCGCCAAGACGCCTTCAAGAAGCAAAACCCGATGGTCCTCGACACTTTGCGCAAGGTCGCCGTCATACAAAGCGTCGAGGCATCAAACGCGATCGAGGACATCAAGGTTTCGGCAAAGCGGGGCCGAGAACTGGCGCTAGACAAAACGACGCCGAAAAGTAGATCTGAGGCAGAAATCGCCGGTTATCGCCGTGTCCTCGACGAGATCCACACAAATGCTCCAAACATCCCGTTTGCCGAGAACGTCCTGCTCCAGTTCCACGGCTGGCTCTACTCGTTCACGACCAGACCGGCCGGCCACTACAAGCGCGGCGAGAACGAAGTAACCGAAACCCACCCAGACGGGACCGAATCAGTTCGATTCCGGGCGGTCAAGGCAGCGGACACGCCGCAGGCGATGGAGGAGCTCTACAAGCGTTTTGACCGCGCGTGGAACGAGCAGGAGTACCACCGCTTGACACTCCTCGCTGCGTGGGTCTTTGACTTCCTCATGATCCACCCGTTCCAAGACGGGAACGGCCGGATGTCACGCCTCTCGACTTCTCTCCTCCTCTACCACGCGGGATTCGAAGTCGGTCGATATGTCAGCTGGGAGAAGGTGATCAACGACTCCCGTGAGAGCTACTACGAGGCGCTGGCTCGCTCCACGGTCGGATGGCACGAGGGCACCCATGACCTGACCCCATGGCTTGATTATTTCTTTGGCGTCCTGATCGTCTCTTACCGCGATTTTGAGGCCCGTCTAGAGACCGTTACGACAAAGGGGAGCAAAGCCGAGGCCGTGCATCGCTTTGTCCGCACCAACGTGAGCGACACCTTCAGCATTTCCGATATTCGCGAAATGGTCCCAAACGTGAGCGACGTCTATATCGGCCAGATCTTGCGGCAACTGCGCGATGACGACGTCATTGAGCTCCAAGGGACTGGTCAGGGAGCTCGCTGGCGAAGGCTGAGAACAAACTTCTGAGCATTGTGGATGCGGCGGTTCACGCTGGACCGGCCCAGGCGGGTTCGCCGTGTCGCGATATCGCAAGGCCACCGATGGTGATCCGTAGGGCCCCTATGGCCCCGCAAACCGTGCCTAGAACCCAAAGCGAACTTGGCATCATCCGTCATCATCACGCGGGAGACTGGACACAACAGCCCTGCAAATCGGCTACTTCTGATGTTGGTGGGAACGGCGGTGGGGACGGCGGGCCGAGTCAGGACGCCGCGGACAGTAACTCAAGCGCCTCGACGTGGCGGGGCCGCATCGTGCCCAAGTGGCGGTGGTCGAGCGTGGCGAGCTTCGGCTCGCCCAGCCGCTCCGTCACGGCCAGGACGGCGCAGTCGACGAAGCCGACTTCGAGATCGGCGTAGGTCCGCATCAACTCGGCGGTACGCTCGTAGTCGCTCTCGATCAGGTCCTCGACATCCAGCTCGCCTGCTCGGATCGTGTCCAGCAGCGCGGGGAACGCCTCGCTTCCGAGTTCGCGCTCCAGCGTGTAGTCAAGCTCGACCAGGACGGGAGCGGGAAGCACGCGCCGTTCGGAGCCGGCCTTGAGCAACGGCGCGCATCGCTCGTAGCCCGCGTCGTCGGAGACCATTGCGGCGACGAGCGGTCCGGTGTCGAAGATCAGCGGAATGGGCGCGACTCGAACTCGTCGCGACTCGCTCGTGCGCTGAGATCGCTGCGCCCCGCGGTGAACGCGCCAATCAGCGAGAACGGAGGTTGTGGTTCGTCGCTGCCCAGCTCATGCTCCAGGGCCTCCTTGACAAGCTGGGGAACGGCAACGCCGCGCTCGTCGGCAGCCCGGCGGGCGCGCTCCAGAAGCTCGGCTTCTACTTCGACTGTTTTCGTCGGCGATGTAGCCATATCTGGATTCTATCGCCGCCACCCCCAGCGACATGCGCACGATAGGCATCCCCCTTATGACCCCCACTGACCCTGCAAACCCTGCCTAGAAGCCCAGGGCGAACTTGGCGTCCTCGGTCATCATCTCCGGCGACCAGGCTGGCTCGAAGATCATCTTCGGATGCACGGCCGTGACTCCCGCCAGGTCGCCGACGAACTCCTTCATCTGCTCGGAGACCTGAGGGCCAATCGGGCAGGCGGGGGTGGTGAGGGTGAAGGTCACGTATACCTCAGAGCCCTCGATCTCGACCCCGTAGACGAGGCCGAGAGAGACGAAATCGAGGCCCAGCTCGGGATCGATTACCTCCTCCAAGGCCTCCATCACGTCGTCCTCGCTCAGCGCCGCGGTTTGGTTCTCAGACATTGCCACATGGTAGCCGGGCGGCTCATCTAGGCTTCCGGCGGTGCGCGCCCTCCCTTCCCTTTCCTCATGAGCGATCCGGTCCCCGCGCTGCGGCGATCGATTGGGATCGTCTTCGCCGACGGCGGTCTGCTGGCGCTTACCGCGGTGCGCCCGGCGGATTCCGGGGGTCACGGGGAGGAGCAGGTGGCGGCGGTGATCTGCGGCCCCGACGGCGCCCCCGGGGAGATCGCCGAGACGCTGCTCTCGACTGAGTATGGCCCCGACGGGGTGCAGCGCCGGGCGACGCTGGAGCTGTGGCAGGACGGCGAGGACGGGCAGCCGCTGCGCGGGGCCGGGACGCTGATCAGCTCGACCGCCGTGCGCCGCCCCGGCCTGCACTCCGAGGTCGCCTTCTTCCGCTGGTCTCTGGAGGGGCGCGAGGGGCTCGGCCATTACGAGGTCATCCGCGCCGATGGGTGAGATAGAGGTCGTCGTCTCCGACTTCGGAGGCGTGCTGACGACGCCGCTGCTCGGCTCCTTCATCGCCTTCCAGCAGCAGACCGGGATCTCCACCCAGGCGCTCGGTGAAGCGATGCAGGCGGTCGCCGAGGAGGATGGCGATAACCCGCTGTTCTCTCTGGAGCGGGGAGAAATCACCGAGATCGCCTTCCTCGATCGTCTGGCCGAAGGGTTGGAGCCGCTGCTGGGGCACCGCCCCCAGATGCACCGCTTCAAAGAGATCTACTTCGAGGCGCTCGACCCCAACCCGCCGATGATCGAGCTGATGCGCGAGCTGAAGGCCGCGGGACACCGAATGGCGATGCTGACCAACAACGTGCGCGAGTGGGAGCCGCTGTGGCGGCCGATGCTGCCGGTCGATGAGATCTTCGAAACCGTCGTCGACTCCGGCTTCGTCGGCTGCCGCAAGCCGGAAGCACGCATCTATGAGCTGACCCTGGAGCGAATCGGAGCACCCGCCGAGGCCTGCCTCTTCGTCGACGACATCGCCCACAACTGCGAGGGGGCCGCAAGGGCGGGCATGACCGCCGTTCACTTTCGCGACAACGATCAGGCGATCGCGGAGATCAGGCAGATCCTGGTCTAGCTTCCCGGCGGTTAGTTGTCCGAGCCGGCGCGATCCCAGACGTAGAGGTCGACGGCCTCCGCCGCCAGCTCCATCAGTCGGGGCGGCGAGAGGAGGCTGAGAACCAGCTCCAGGGCGTCGTCTTCGGTGACGCCGGCGTCGACGGCCTCCTCTCCGCGAAAGCCGGCGGCGAGCTTGAGAGCCTCGCGGCGGTGCTCGCCGAGCGAGCCGAAGGCGCCCATCAGGAAGTCGCGGTTGGGGATTGGGTGGCCGACTTCGAGCGAGCCGTGCCAGGCGGCCAGCATCGAGAGATCGTGCTCGTCAAGCTCGGAGAGGGCCTTCGCGTAGTGGACCTCCAGTTCGGCGTCGGGGATCTCGTCGACCCAGGAGCGGACCGCCTCGCCGAGCAGCTGGCGGCGAGCCTCACGGCCGACCGAGTCAGAGATCGCGCGAATCGCGTCAGCTGGGTCTACGAAGCAGAGGGCCATCGGTAGGGCCAATCTAGAGGGGCCGGTAGACGGCAAAGCTGGGTCGCGGCCACGCAGTTTGCGGCAGTGTGCGCCGGAGGCGCGCCTAAGCTGGGAGGGGTGCCTCTGAACCTGATCCACGGGCCTCCCAACTCGGGTCGGGCCGGCCTGATCCGACGCCGCTTCGCGGTGGCGCTGGATCGCGACCCGGTCCTCGTCCTCCCCAACGCCGATGACGTCTTCGCCTTCGAGCGAGAGCTCTGCGAAGGGGGCGCGATGCTGGGCGGGGCGGCGATGACCTTCCGCGGGCTGTTTCGGGAGGTGGTGACCGCGGGTGGCTCGCCACCGGGTGCGGAGCTGTCCGCGGCGCAGCGGCGGCGGGTGGTCACGATCGCGATCGAGGAGCGCCTGGGGCAGCTGGGGCCGCTGCGACGCTCCACCACGCGCCCTGGCTTCGCGCTGGCCTTCGAGCGGCTGCTCGATGAGCTGCAGGCCGCCGGGCTGGATCCCGCTGCGGTCGAGGCCGGGGCGGGGACCCTGGAGGGCTCCGCCTACCTGAGCGATCTGGCCGTACTTTTCGCCGGGTATGAGGCGGTGCGGGAGCGGCTCGACCTGGTCGACTCCCACGGGGTAGCCCGCGAGGCGATCTCGCTGCTGCGGCGCTCGGGTGAGTTTTGGGCGAAGCGCCCGGTCTTCCTCTACGGGCTCGACGACCTGACTCCGAACCAACTGGAGCTGGTCAGAGCCCTCTCGCGGGCCGCCGAGGTGACGGTCGCGCTGCCCCACGAGGAGGGCAGACCGGCGCTTGCCGCCCGCGCCAGGCTGTTTGAGGAGCTGCGCGACCGGGTCGGGGTCGCCGCGGAAACCCGCACCGAGGCCGACCCGGCGAACACGCCGAGCGCGCTGCTCTTCCACCTCGAGCGTGGCTTTGGCGCGATCGAGGTCGGGCGGCGCTCGCCCGACGGAGACCTGACATTGCTGCGCTCGGCCGGCGCACGGGGCGAGGCGGAGGCGATCGGAACCGAGGTGGCGACGCTGATCGCCGGCGGGGCGGAGCCGCAGGAGATCGCGATCGCCCTGCGCGACCCCGCCCGGCGCGGACCGCTGATCGCCTCGGTGTTGGAGTCCTACGGGATCGCGACTGCGCTGGAGGCCGAGCTGCCGGTCACCGGCACGGCGGTCGGTGGCTGCCTGATTGCCCTGCTTGAGACCGAGTACGGAGCCGCCCGGGCGAGCGATCTGCTGCGCTTCCTGCGCGGCCCCTCCGGGGTGTCGCCCTGGCAGGTCGATTGGCTGGAGAGGGCCGTGCGCCGAGGCCGGGTGGACACCGCGGAGGAGGCGCTGGACCTCTGGAGTGGCCGAAGGGCCCCAGACCGGCCGGCCTCTGCCCAACTCAGCACCACAGGCCGGCGCGAGCTTCCCCACGACCTGATGCGGATGCGAGAGGCGGCGGCACGCTCGCCCCACGCGCTGCTGGAGGAGACCGGGCGCCTGGCGGCGACGATGGCGGCCCGCCCTCTGCGCGGTCGGGGGGACGGCCCCCACCCGGGGCCCGGCGACGGACTCGAGCTGCGGGCCGCGGCGGCGATCTCAGCTGCGCTCGCCGAGCTGGATGAGCTGGGCGGGCCGCAGCTTCGCCCCGAAGAGCTCGCGGCGGCGATCGAAGGCGTCGAACTCCGCGCCTGGAGCGGCCCGGTGGAGGGACGGGTCCGCATCGCCAGCCCCTACCGGCTGCGGGCCGGTCGCTTTGACCACCTCTTCGTCGGCTCGCTCCAGGACGGAGAGTTTCCCCGCCGCGGTCGCGGCGGGGATCCATTCCTCTCCGATGAGCAGCGCGCCGCGCTCGACCTCGGTCCGCGGCGAGACACCGAGGCCGAGGAGCGCTACCTGTTCTACGTCTGCCTCGGTCTCCCCCGCCGCCGACTCTTCCTCTCCTACCGCGACAGCGATGAAGCCGGCGCCGCCGAGGCGCGCTCGCCCCTGCTCGATGACCTCCGACGCCTGCTCGATCCGCCTCCCGACGCCGCGGCGCCCGACCCGGTGGAGGCATCGATCACGCGGGGACGCGATCTGGCCCAGGTGGTGCACCAGGTCGCCGAATCCCCCTCCGAGGACACACTGGCGCGAGCGATCGCCGCCCACGGCGAAAGGGCGGACGCCGCGGCTCTGCTCACCGCTGCGGGGGTCGGTGGGGAGGCCCAACGACGGATCGCGGCGCGGATTGAGGTCGCCCGCGCGGCGGCCGCCGCCGCCCGCGCCCCTGGCCCCCTGTCCAACCCGGCGGCAATCGAGTCGCTGGCCGCCGTCTCGGCCTATGGCGGCACGACTCTGGAGGGATTCGACGTCTGCTCCTACCGCTGGTTCGCGGGGCACGAGCTCGACCCCCAGCCGCTCGGCCCAAAGCCCGACCCGCTCCTCCAGGGCGCTCTGATGCATGCGGCGCTCGAGCGCCTCTACCGGGAGCGACCGGGCGGCGACCCCCTCCCCCGCTCCGGCTCGCTGGCGGCCTGGAACACCCGGGGGAAAGAGCTGGTCGCCCAGATCGCCGCCGAGCGCGAGCTGGGCCGCCATCCGGCCGAGCGAGCGATGGCGCGCCGGGTCCAGCGGCTGCTCAGCCGCTTCCTGACGGAGGAGTCCGAGCGCGACACCGGGGGGTTTGAGCCCTGGCTGCTGGAGGCCCGCTTCGACGAGGGAGAGGGCAGCGAGCACCCGCCACTTGAGGTCGACGGATGGAGTCTGCACGGAGCGATCGACCGGGTCGATCGCGACGGCGAGGGCCGCGCCCTGGTCCTCGATTACAAGCTCTCCGCCACGGTCACCCCGCGGGAGAAGTTCGAGGAGCGGGCCAAGCTCCAGCTCCAGCTCTACCTGATCGCAGTCGCCGAGCACTGGGGCGCAGTGCCGGTCGGCGGCCTCTACCACCCGCTGCGCGGAAGCTCGACCCGGCGCCCGCGGGGGGTGGTCCTGGAGGGGGCGGCCGAGGACCTCGGCTCCTACGGGCTCTACCCGAAGGACCTGGTCGATGCCGCCGGCCTGCGGGAGCTGCTTACCGACGCCCGACGACGGGCCGAGGAGATCGTCGCCCGGATGCGAGCCGGCGACATCCGCCGGGATCCCGGCCCCCGTAGCGGGCTGCGCGGCCACGATGTCTGCCCGGCCTACTGCGAGTTCGCCCCGATCTGCCGCCGAGACCGGGCGCCGGGGAGCGAGGAGAGCGGCGACACCTGGGAGCGGGAACAGTGAGCGAGCGGACGCCCACCCCCGAACAGGAGGCGGCGATCCGGGCCTCCGGTCGCGACCTGCTGGTGGAGGCGGGGGCGGGCACGGGCAAGACGGGAGTGATGGTCGATCGCTACTGCCGCCTGGTCTGCGAGGAGGGGGTCGCCCCGGGCGCGATCCTGGCCTTCACCTTCACCGACAAGGCGGCGGCCGAGTTGCGCCAGCGGATCGCGGCCGAGCTGGCGGCGCGGGCGCAGGCCGGCTCAGAAGTGGCGCGAGCACTGCTGAGCGAGGTCGGCAGCGCTTGGGTGATGACGATCCACGGCTTCTGCAACCGCCTGCTGGCGGGCCACCCGGTCGCCGCCGGTATCGACCCGCGGTTTCGGGTGCTCGACGCGCCGGAGGCCGAACGGGCGGCGCGGGAGGCCTTCGACGAGGCCCTGGCGACGTTCATGGCGGAGGGCGACGAGGCGCGGGAGGAGACGGTTGCGGCCTTCGAGATCGACGGCCTGCGGGCAATCGTCACCGGCGCCCACGCGGAGCTTCGCAGCCGCGGTGTCGCCGAGCCGCGGCTGCCCGAGCCGCCGGAGGCAAAAACGCCCGAGGAGGGGGAAGGGAACGAGGCCTACGGGCATCTTGCGCTTCTGCTGGAGCTCTTCTCGTCCCGCTTTGAGCTGGCGAAGGAGCGACGCTCGGGGATCGACTTCGAGGACCTCCAGATCCTCGGCGCGCGGCTGCTGGAGCGCGCCGAGATCGGCGCCGCCTACCGCTCGCGGTTCAGCCATCTGCTGGTCGACGAGTTCCAGGACACCAACCGCCTCCAGCTGCGCCTGGTCGAGGCACTGCGGGGGCCGGGGAGCGAGCTGATGACCGTCGGCGACGAGCTGCAATCGATCTACGGATTCCGTCACGCCGACCTCGAGGTCTTCCGCGAGCAGCGGCGGGCGATCGAGGCGCGGCCCGACGCGGCGGCGATCGAGCTGAGCGGCAACTTCCGCTCCCGGCCCGCGGTGATCGGCGCCGTCAACGCCCTCGGCGCGGCGCTGCTCGGCGAGGCCTACCGTCCGCTGCGGGTCGGCGCCCCGCCGCCGCCCTCCCTCCCGCCCGGCGTGGGCGCCGCGGTCGAGCTGCTGCTGACCGCCCGCGACGGCTGGGACTCAGAGGACATCGACCTGGCGCCGAGGACCGACGGGCGCACCCCCGCCAACTTCCTCGCCGAGGCCCGCTTCCTCGCCCTGCGCCTGCGCGAACTGGCCGACTCCGGCGTGGCGCGCGGCGAGATGGTCGTGCTCCTGCGCGCCTTCACCCACCTCGACGCCTACGAGGATTCGCTGGAGCGGGCGGGACTGCGGCCCTACGTGGTGGGCGGTCGCGGTTACTGGTCCCAGCAGCAGGTCGCCGACGTCTGCGCGCTGCTGGCGACGATCGCCAACCCCCTCGACGACGAGGCTCTGTTCGGCGCCCTCGCCTCTCCCGCCTGCGGGCTGGCCCCAGACACGCTCTGGTTGCTGCGGGCGGCGGCGGGCGGGGGACGCCATGTGTGGCCGGCGCTGGAGCGAGCGGCCGAGCGCGGCGAAGCGGAACTCGCCGATCCCGAGCGCCTGACCCAGATCCCGGCGAGTGAGCTGGCGCTACTACGAGGCTTCGCGCAGACGCTCACCGGACTCCGCCAGCGCGGCACGCGCCTCTCGCTCGCCGGGCTGATCGAGAGGGCGGTGACCGAGACCGGCTATGACCTCGCCGTATTGATGCGCCCCTCCGGCGAGGCGCGCTTCGCCAACGTGCGCAAGCTGATGCGCCTGGCCACCGAGTTCGAGGCGCGCGAGGGACGGGACCTGCGCGGCCTGCTCGATTTCCTCGCCGCTCGCGCCGACGGCGGCCCCGAGGCCCAGGCGGCCACCGCGATCGAGGGCCACGACGGGGTGCGGATCATGACCGTCCACAACGCCAAGGGGCTGGAGTTCGGCGTCGTCGCCGTCCCCGACCTCTCGCGCGGCCTGCTGGCCGGCACCCGGCAGCCGCTGCTGGCGATTGGCCGCGAGGCGGGGACCCCCCGGGTCGGCATGCGGCTACCCCGCCTGGGCGCCGCCGCGGTCAACCTCTACGACTACGAGAGGCTTTGCGAGGAGGCGAAGGAGCGCGACGCCGGGGAGGGGCTGCGCCTCTTCCACGTCGCCGCCACCCGCGCGCGCGAGCGGCTGATCCTGGCCGGCGTGGCAAAGCCGGCCGGGAGCAAGACGAAGCCGGGGACCTCGGTGATCGAGCGAATTATCGACGGACTGGAGATAGAGCGTGACCGCGACTCGGCAGTCGCGGTGCCCGCCCCGGATCCGCGCGAGGGCCTGGACGCCGTCTTCGGGGCCTCTGAGATCGCGGTCCACCTCAACCGCCCCTCCCCCGGGAGGGCCGCCGAGCTGACCGCGACGCATAGGGACGCCGAGGCCGAGCGGCCGCTTGGCGCGGGCCCTGCGCCTCTGGTCGGTCGGCGCCCCCCGGCGGTGGCCAACCGGCCACTCTCCTATACCGCGATCTCCGCCTTCCAGGGGTGCGCCTACCGCTTCTACCTAGAGCGAGTGCTCGGCCTGGGTGAGCGTCGGCGCCCCTCAAGCCGGACAGCGGATGAAGGTGCGACCGCGCAGGAGGAGGGGGCGGCGCGAGGGGCGGCTGTGCACGCGCTGCTGCAGTGGAGCCAGGCGAACGGCTGGCGCCAGCCACCCTCGGAGCTGGCCTGCCGCCAGGCCCTCGCCGAGGGGCTCGACCCGGGCTCCGAGGGCCTGCCCGAGAGCCTCCTGGCGCCGGTGCGAGGTTGGCTTGGGTCAGACCTGCTGCGCGAGCGGGTCCAGGTGGCAGAGGCGCGTGTCCGGGCCGAGGCGTCGATCCTGCTGGGCATCGCCGGCGCGGTCCTGCGCGGCTCGATCGATCTGCTGGTCGAGCGCGATGGATTCGCGCCACTGGTCATCGACTACAAGACCGACCGCCTCGAGGGCTCCAGCCCGGCCGAGCACGCCACCCGCTACGGGGCTCAGCGCGACATCTATGCCCTCGCCGTTGCCGAGTCCCGCGGTGTGGAGGAGGTGGAGGTCGCCTACGTCTTCCTTCAGCGACCGGAGGAACCGATCATCTCCCGGCTCGGCGAGGCAGAGATGCGAGCAGGGAGGGAGCGGCTGGCCGCCGTCATCGCCCGCATCGGCGCGGGCGAGTTCGCGGTCGCCCCGCCCGAGCAGCGCCAGTGGGCGCTGTGCGACGGCTGCCCCGCGCTCAGGCGGCTGTGCTCTGGCCCTCCTCCAGCTTCGACGCCAGTTCGTCAAGCCTCAGCTCCCTCAGTCCCTCGCTGACCGCGTCCAACTCGGCGGCGCAGTAGGCGATCAGCTCACGCCCCTCGCGGCAGAGGTCGAGGGTCTCCCGCAGGCCGGCGCTGCCGGAGTCGAGCCGGTCGATGATCTGCTCCAGCCGCTCAACCGCGGCCTCGTAGGACTCGACCTCAACCGGCACGATCTGGTCTCGCTCTGACTCGGCCATCGGCAAAGCGGAGACTAATCTGATCCTCGGCGCGGGCCGCCTCGGCACTGGTCAGCGGCTGGCCATCGACGGTCTCCGCCAAGGCGTAGCCACGGGCCAGCGTCCGCTCGGGTTCGTGGGCGCGGAGAGTCACCTCGGCCCGCCGCAACGCCTCGCGCCGGGCGCTCATCTCTGGTCCCGCCGCCCGGCGATGGGCGCGCTCCAGTACGACGAAGGCGAGGCGGCGTTGGTAGGAGAGGCGCTCAGCCACCCCCCGCTCGGAGGCGGCACGGACCTCGCGCGTCTTCTGGTTCAGCGCCCCCCGCTCGCGGCGGAGCGCCCGCCCCGGTCCGCGCGCCAGTGCGGCCAGGTGGGGAGTGTGCGCGCGCACCACATCCCCCGCCGCTCGGCGCAGGGAGGAAACCGCGCGGTCGAGGTCGCCGCGCGCGGCAACGCAGTCGAGGGGAACCGCGGCCTCGGCGGCGTGGGTCGGGGTCGAGCAGGCGAGCGCCGCGACGTCGTCGAGCAGGGTCGAGTCGCGCTCGTGGCCGATCGCGCTGATCACCGGCACGCGCAGCATCGCCACCGTGCGGCACAGGGTCTCGTCGCAGAAGGCCCAGAGATCGGCGAGGCTTCCACCGCCCCTGGCGACGACTATCGCCTCGACCTCCGGGCGCGCCGCCAGGTCCCCGATCGCCGCGGCGATCGCCGGCGCCGCGTGTCGGTCCTGCACCGGGGCGAATCCCCAGACCAGGGTCCCGGCCCAGCCGCGGCGCTCCAGTCCCGCCAGCAGGTCGCGCCGGGCGGCGCCGGCCTCCGCCGTGACCACCCCGATCGTCTTCGGCAGCAGCGGCCGGGCGAGCTGCTTTTGCAGCTCAAAGAGCCCCTCGGAGCGAAGCTGCTTGCGCAGCGCCGCCAGGCGGGCGAGCAGGTCTCCCTCACCGGCCAGGCGCAGTTGGGTGGCGCGAAAGGCGAAGCTGGGGGACGCCTGACCCCCTCCGGGGTAGTAGTCGGGACCGCCGGCGATCACCACCTCGGCGCCGTCTCGCAGCCCCCCCTCCGGTAGGCCGGCCTTCTCCAGGTCGTTGAGCCAGATGGCACAGGGCACCGCGCCCTCCGCGTCGCGCAGCTCGAAGTAGGTCTGGACCTTGCTGCGGCTGACACCGGTGATCTCGCCGATCAACTGCACCCGGGCCCGCTTTCGCATCTCCTCCTGCAGCCTTCGCGCGTAGCGCCCAACCGGGAAAGGACCGGGCAGATCCATGACCGGAGGCTGCATGAAGTGACGGGGGCGGGTGGCCAAGCCGATCAGCAGCGCGGCGGGCGTGGTGTGCTTCGCCGCTGAGCCAGCGAGGAGGCAGAGCTGCGCGGTGGCCGATCACTCATCAGGCCCGCTTCCAGCGCCGAGCCCACAGCCGCAGCTCGCTGATCGCCGGACCCAGCTCCGCGCCCTTTCCGCTCAGCGAGTAGGTGACCCGGACCGGCGTGCCCGGCTCCACCTCCCGCTCGACCAGGCCTTCTTCCTCCAGCTCGCGCAGCCGCTGGGAGAGCAACCGGTCCGAGAGTCCCGGAACCGCCTTCGCCAGCTCACCAAAACGCAGCGGCCGCTCGGTCAGGGCGCAGACTATGGCCCCGGTCCAGCGTTTGCCGATCAGCTCAATCGCAGCGTGAAAGTGCGGGCATACCCCCCGGACTGCCTGGTCTTCGCTCGTGGCGGTGGCACCCACGTCGAACCGAGCTTACTGAACGTAAGTGACGGACCGCCGCGGTGGTCTCGCAGTTTGAGGTGCCAGAGGTTCTTTCAGCCGGCGCAGGCACCGGTGCCGACCGAGGCAGAGATTTCGCCCAGGGCGGCGCGCACCAGGTTGTCGGGGACCGCGAAGCCGCCGGGGGGACCGCTGGTCGTGGCGGCAAAAACGGTGCCCAGGACCTGACCCTGGGAGTCGACGAGTGGACCACCGGAATTTCCGCTGCGGACAGAGCCTCGCAACGAGCTGATCGTGCGATGAATTGGACCATCGCCGTAGGCGTCCTCGCTGATCACTTCGCGGGTCTCGCCCAAGCGGGCTGGGGCGACCGTGTAGGGGCCATTCTCGGGATAACCGAGCACCGCTCCAGCCGCCCCGGACCGCGGGCTGGTGGCGATCCTCAGCGGCGCGACGGCGGCGCTGATGCGCAGCAGGGCGAGGTCATTGTGAGGGTCGTAGTGGACGGGGGTGGCGCTGAGTGATGCACCGGCAGGGGTGACCACCGTGGTGTCGCTCTCCCCGGCGACGACATGGGCGTTGGTGACGATCAGGTCCGGCCTCACCGCCCAGCCCGAACCCTCGATCCCCAGACCACAGGCGGTGCCGAGGACCCGCACCACCGAGCGGCTCGCTGCCAGCACGCCCCGATCGGAGGCGATCGCCCGATTCGGCGGTGCCACCGGGGTCGTTGGGCCGGAGACGGATGGGGCCGGATCGACCCGGTTGAGCGCGTTCAGCAGCGGCCCCGAGGGTGGCAGCACGCTGTCCAGGCTGCGCAGGATCACGGAGCCTCGAATGTCGGCCCGCAGCCGCGCCGTTCCCGGCGCGTGCAGAGCGACGACGCCGAACACCCAGACGAGGCCCAGCGCGACGGAGGCGATCAGCGCCGCACCCCCGGCGCCATCGGCGAGGTGCAGCGCCTTGCGCCGCACCAGCCTGGCCCGCAGGCCCAGGGCGAAGCTCTCCAGGACCACCGCCACCAGCGCCCCGACTAACAGGGCCCCCAGTGCGGCGAGCAGCGGAGCGTAGGGGGACGCCGCCCCCTGGTGCAAAACCAAGGGCGCGAGCCGGCTCCCTCCGAAGGCCCCCAGGGCGAACCCCGCCAGGGTCAGGGCACCGACGATCAGGCCCTGCCGATATCCCCACAGGCTCAAGGCCAGGGTGAAGGCGACTATCCCCCAATCCAATACGGTCACGACCCAAATAGAAGCAGGCGGGAGATTCCTCGACTACCTTTCAGCAAAATGAAAGGCCTCTCCTCCGAGGTGGAACGGCGCCACCGCCTCGCCACTCGAGCCCTCCCACTCACCGTCCTCGCCGTGGCCGCCTTCGCCCTCGGAGCCTCCACCGGGGCGCCGGGAGAAGCGCCTGAGAGGGGCGCCGCCGAGCGGTTCGCCGGCGCCTGGGCGCGGCACGAATTTGTCGCCATGTACCGGGATCTGAACCCGGCCTCCAAACGGGCGATCGGGGTGCACAAGTTCGCCCGGGCCTACCGCGAAGCAGAAGGCACGGCGACATTGCGATCGTTGAAGCCCAGCTCCTCCCGCGAACCCGTTTCGATCGACGGGGTGACGACGGTGCCGGTGGCGATCGCGGCGAACACGCTCGCCTTCGGCCCCCTGCAGGCCGACCTCGACCTCCCCTTCGCCGAAGGCGGGGTTGCCTGGAACCGGAGCCTTGTCTTCCCCGGGCTGCGCCGCGGCGAGCACCTGCAGAGCCGGATCGAGCTGGCGACGCGAGCCTCGATCCTGGCCAACGACGGAACGCCCCTGGCCGAAGGCCCAGCGGACGCCCGCTCGCACCCAATCGGCGCCGCCGCGATCGACGTCACCGGCGAAGTCGGGCCCCCCGAAGCCGCCAACCTCCCCGCTCTGGAGCGCCAGGGGTTCGCCCCCTACACGCCGGTGGGGGTGAGCGGCCTGGAGAAGGCGTTCAACGCCCGCCTGGCGGGCAAGCCCGGCGGCTCGCTCCTCGCCGCCGCCAACTCGGGTGGCGCC
>Ga0307373_10003263_pt1 | contig 28383 bp, 27 predicted proteins | sample OX2MG_FD_202534 | JGI IMG/M metagenome (GOLD analysis project Ga0307373, IMG submission 202534) | Soil microbial communities from Risofladan, Vaasa, Finland - OX-2 | ecosystem: Environmental > Terrestrial > Soil > Coastal area > Acid sulfate soil | place: Finland: Risofladan, Vaasa | collected... | reverse complement strand
CAGACGTCGCCACCGCTGCTTGCCAGCGGTTGTGTTGTCAAGTTCCGAATTCAGCGCGGGATCATGCCGGCGGCATGGCATTTGCCCTCCTAGGAGTTGGCAAAAAACTTGTTGATCGGCCCGAAGGGCGGGCTGACCAGACCTCGGTATCTCAGCTCTTTTTCCATAGGAGGTGTCCCATGTTGTGGACTCTATTGCTCATACTACTGCTGATGTGGGCGTTGGGATTGGGATTCGGCGTTGCCGGCAACCTGATCCATATTTTGTTGGTCGTTGCGTTGGTGGTTCTCATCGTCAACTTGCTGCAGGGACGCAGAGTGGTCTAGCAGCAGGCTGGCCACCTGTGCCAAGACGGTTGCCTGTAATGAGGCGGCTCGGCCAGGGCGACTTTAGTCGCTACCGGTTCTCAGGCGCAAGATCGAGTCCTGTTGGGTGGCATCCTCCTTCACAGGCTGCACTTCGATACCGGCCATAGGGATGATGGTGAAGTGAAGTTGGTGCAGCTTCTTCCGCAGGCTGCTGCGCGAGATGCTCAGCAGCCTCGCCGCCAGCGATTGATTGCCGCTCGTGTGCTCCAAGACGCGGGTCAGGAGCAGCGATTCCATGCAGGCCAGCGATTTGGCGTAGAGGCCGTTGCGGCCCTGGTTCAGTTCTTCGTCGATCAGCATCTCCAGGCACGCCGGGGCGCCGTCGGGGGTGGCCACGCCGCCCACGGCAACCGGCGCGGCGCAAACGGTTCGTCGCCGCCAGGAGCCTGACGTCGACCCGCAACTCTTTGAGCGAGCCGATCCGGCGCATCGAACCATCTTCCAATACGCGTAGCAGCTTGGCCTGCAACGGGCCGGGCATTTCACCGATCTCGTCGATGAACAACGTGCCGCCGTCGGCGACTTCGAACAGGCCCGGCTTGGCGTTGACCGCGCCGGTGAACGAACCCTTCTCGTGCCCGAACAGTTCGCTTTCCAGCAGCGCTTCAGGCAGGGCCGCGCAATTGATCACGACCATCGGCCGCTCGGCGCGCGGACTGGCGCGGTGTAAAGCGCGCGCAACCAGCTCTATGCCCGTGCCGCTTTCACCTTGGATCAAGATTGCTTTGTCGGTCGGCCCAACCCGCTCGATCAGGTGAAATACCTCTTTCATGGCCGCCGAGCGGCCGATCAACTCCAAGTTCGGCCGGCTGCGTTCGAGCACGGCCTTGAGCTGCTGGTTCTCCTTGCGCAGTTGCCGCTGCGCGCAGGCACGTTGCACCACGACTTCCAGTTCGCCGAGCGGGAAGGGCTTGGTCAGGTAGTCGTGCGCCCCGCGTTTCATCGCGTCGACGGCCGTTTCGATCGATCCTTCGCCCGTCAACAACACGACCTCGCACTCCGCACCGGCGGCCTTCAGTTTGTCGAGCAATTCGACTCCCGAAAGGCCGGGCATCCGCAAATCCACGACGGCCACGTCGAATTGCCGCCTGGCCGTCAGCTCCAACCCTTCAATGCCGTCGGCGGCCTCCTGAACGCGATAGCCGCTTCGCAAAAAGCGACGCGCGACCGTGTCGCGGAATTCCGCGTCGTCGTCGACCAGCAGCAAGTCGATGTTTTTTGGCTCGGCCAGCATAGAACCCTTGCCGGTCTTGGGGGCCATGGCCATAAGTTACCCCGACCGCCAAGGAGCCGACAGTCGGGGAAGGGTGGACAGAACTTGTAGGCGAAACCCCGACACGCTGCACAGGCCTCGCCCAGCTTATGCTTCCACCCTACCAACTTGCCTCTGCGATGCCAGCGTCCTAGGCTGGTGCTTTTCGTTCGAACTTAGGAGATTTGCAACATGCCGGAAAAGAACGCTCCGGTCGATTTGCGCGCCATCGCTCACCGGGCAATGCTCGATCGGGGGCTCGAACCCGACTTGCCACCGGCGGTGATTCAGCAATTGCGGGGGATCAAGGGACCGGCCCGCGACGCACAGCCATCGATTCGCGATCTCCGCCACCTCCTTTGGTGCTCGATCGACAACGATCACTCGATGGATCTGGACCAACTCACCGTGGCCGAGAAACTTCCCTCCGGCGAGGTCAAAGTCCTGGTGGCGATTGCCGACGTCGACGCGATCGTCAAAATCGCGTCGCCGATCGACCGCCATGCCGGGACCAACACCACCTCGGTCTACACGGCCGCCGCGATCTTCCCGATGCTGCCGGATCGGCTCTCCACCGATCTGACTTCGCTCGGCGAGGGGGAGGATCGGCTGGCATTGGTGATTGAGATGATGGTGGCTGCCGATGGAGCCATTCAAGATTCCGCCGTGTGCCGGGCTTTGGTCAAAAACCGCGCCAAGCTCGCGTACTCCAGCGTCGCGGCGTGGTTGGACGGTAAGGGCGAAATGCCCGAAAAGATCGCGAAGAATACCGGCTTGGACGAGCAACTGCGGATGCAGGATCAGATTGCTCAAGTCATGCGCACGGTTCGCTACCGCAACGGCGCGCTGGACCTCGAGATCATTGAGCCGGAAGTGGTGCTCAGTGACGGCCGGGTCGTCGACTTGCACCAGCCGAGGCAGAACCGCGCCCAGAAATTGATCGAAGACTTCATGATCGCGGCCAACGGGGTTTCCTCGCGGTTTCTTGAAAAGCATGGATGGCCGGCGCTGCGGCGTGTCGTTCGTTCTCCGCAGCGGTGGGATCGAATTCAAAAGGTGGCCGAAGGATTCGCCGAAGAGCTTCCCGTCGAACCCGATTCCCAGGCCCTGGCAGCATTCCTCACGCGGAGACACGTGGCGGACCCGTTGCGATTTCCTGACCTGTCGCTGACCATCATCAAATTGTTGGGTGCCGGCGAATACGTCGTACAACTCCCAGGACAAGATTCGCCCGGCCACTTCGGGTTGGCCGTCCGTGAGTACAGCCATTCCACGGCGCCGAACCGCAGGTTCCCCGATCTTGTGACCCAGCGGTTGCTGAAGACGGCCATGACCGCGGACAAGCTTCCGTACACGCCCGTCGAGCTCGCGTCGCTGGCGACGCATTGCACCAGGCAGGAAGATGCGGCCCGGAAAGTGGAGCGCCAGGTGCGGAAATCGGCCGCGGCGCAGTTCATGTCGGGTCGCATCGGGGAAACATTCGACGCGATTGTCACCGGCGCCTCCGAAAAAGGGACCTGGGTACGGGTGCTCAAGCCCCCGATCGAGGGCAAGCTGGAGGGTGGACAAACAGGAGTCGACGTCGGCGACCAAATCCGCGTGCGACTGGCCAGCCTGAACATCGAACGCGGATTCATCGATTTTGTTCGATCCGACAGAGCCGGTTGAACGGCTTCAAACCTTGGCGCCGTGCTTTTTTATCAAAGAAAGGGAAGGATCATGAGCAATACGCAACTGATCATCTTGATTGTCGTGTTGGTCATTCTGTTCGGCGGGGGTGGGCGGCTATTATTGGAGGCGCCGATGGTAGGGTGCGTCCTGTGCCACCTGAGACACGATTCGAACTCACCGGCTCGGACCCGGGCAAGCGCGGCTCGATCAGTAAGCGAATCTGTTCCTGAGCGTCCGCTAACGTCGCAACGACGATCGCAACACAGCCGATGCGCTCTCTTGCCTTGTTGAAGTCGCCTTGCGCGTTCCACAGTCCCGCGACCAGGTTCACTTCCGGAAGTCGACCGCGGAGGCGTTTGCAAAGGTAACGAGCATGCATCACCGCGGCGGGAGGTGTGGCGGAAAGGCAAATCACATCGGCGGTACTCTGATCGACAAGTTCGACCATCTCGCCGGCCAGAGACGTAACCGAGACGGTCCGTACAAGGCAACCCGCGGTCTCAAGTATTTGCGCGAGCATCATGGCGGCAATTTCATCCGCCTCGCTGCGAGCGGGCAGGCAAAGGATGCGAAGCCGTGACGAGCTGGTCCCATCAGCGCCTTGGGAATCGTCGTCTACTTCCGGCGCGCTCGGGGCGTCTTCTTTCGCCCGCATTTCCTGCAGGCGCTCACCACGGTCTTGAATCATCTCCTTCAGGCTTTCGATGATGAACTTGTGCTTGCCCTCGTTGATTTCGCCGAGCTGCCAATGTGTCTCGGCCAAAGCCAGTGCCGGGATCAGCACCGTATCGTAAACTTCGACGAGCGGCTGGTGCTCGAAATAATCCTCGAGCAATTCGGCGGCCTCTTCCTGATCTCCCGCCAGCAGACGCTGATAGATGCGCTTCTTGGGCTCGAAAACCGGCTCGTTACCCAGCAGAATGTCCAGAAACGAGAGTTGGGGAACATGCTTGCCGACGACCAGAACGCAGACGGTCATGGGGGTCGCCAACAGGAGACCTACAGGTCCCCACAACCACAACCAAAATACGGCCGCCACCAGGACCGCCACCGCCGACACGCCGGTGTGCTTGCCATAAAGCCAAGGCTCCAGGACGTTGGCGTTGAAGAGCTCCAACACCACGAACAGCCCAAGCGTCAGGCAGGGCGCTACCCATCCCGTCGAGATCGCCATCGACAGGCCAATCGGCATCGCGGCGGCAATCCACACGCCGATGTAGGGAATAAACCTCAAGGTGCTGGCCAGGATTCCCCACAGGGTTGCGTTGGGCACGCCGATCAGGTAGAGCCCGATGCCGACGGAAATGCCATACGCGATATTCACGAGAAACAGCATCGAGAGATAGCGGCTGACCCGCGCGCCGGCGTCTTCCAGCATCTGCGTGGTCACGGTCACGTGGCCTTTTCCAACCAGGTGGATGAAACGATCTCGCAAATCCTCTCGCCGGACGAGGAAGAACACCACGAGCACGATGACGATGCCGGCGGTTCCCAACAGCTCGAGCAGTGTCCCGAACATCCCACCAAAGACTTGCAGCGGGTTCGCCGGCGAGGAAAGAACGCGGACCGAGTAGGGGAGTTCGATCGTCCCCTTGGGCTCGTTGGCCTGTTCTGAAGGCGAGAGATCCTGGCCCAATCCCTGGGCTGTTCTTGTCACCTTGCCCAGCGCGGCGACCGCGTACTCGTTCACCGAGTTGAGCTTCGCCTCGATATTCCCCTGATATTCGGGGATTTTTGGGGCCAAACGGGTCATCTGAACGGCTGCCGTCCAGACCACGATCCCCAGTAGGGTGAAGCCCAGGATGGCCGTCGCCAACACCGCCGGGACCCGGCCCAGCCGCCGCCGCTCCAGCCAGTCGCACACCGGGCTCAACAAAAAGCTCAATAGCACCGCCAGAGTCAAGGGAACCAGCACCGCCTTGGCAAAGTACAGGGCCGCAATGACCACGGCGATCGACGCCAGCGTCAACATCCACGATGATTTGGCGATTTCGTCCGGGCGTGCCATAGGGTTCTTACCGGTGACTCCTCCCGACGACGCGGTCGCGCACCTCGCAAGTACCGCAAACCTTTTGTACGGATGCCTGCGCCATCTTTAATCGTCGTCGTAGTAGAACCCTTGGCGGAAGCCACCGCCACGATATAGCATCGCGTCGCCGAAAGCGCTGCGGCGGAGGCCGTAGCCGTAGGCAGGATAGCACACGCTTACCTGGGCTTCGCGCGGCTCGTGCTTACCGGGGGGGGAACGGGGGGAACGGGCTCGGGGTGACCGCTCACCCCCTTTCCGGCAACGTCGCCCTGGTGGACCGTCTCCTCGCAGGCTTTGGCCATCGTGTGCCCGCAGCATTGGGGCGGCTTCGCCTCGAATTCGGCATGCACGACGCGGCCACACGACGAGCAGTGGTAAATGTTGGCGTTGTGAGTTTTCATAGTTCAACCTCTCAATTCCCCGTGGACCGGCTGCGCAGTCGTCACAGCTAACGGCGACGGGTCAAGAACACGCCCAAGGCAGCACCGATCCCGGCGGCAATGAGCAACGATTTGACTGGTTGTGAGCGAATCCGCTCGTCGAGCGTGCGTCTGACCTCGCAAGCCTTTTCACGCCCTTGGTCCAAGTAGCCGGCGGCTTTCTCACGCACGGCGTCGAACCCTGCTTCGGCTTGCCGCACGGCGGCGGCCCCGACGTTTTTCAAGCATTCGGCCGCCTCGTGCGCCTCGTTTCCAAGCTGGTCGACGGCGGATCCCAACTCCTTCGTGTTGGTGTGAATCGTTTTCGTCATGGCAATGATCCCTTCGTGTAGATTGGAGCAGTTTGGATCCGAGCCCCCAATGAGCTCCTTCAACGGATTTAAGTGCATTTCCCGTGCCATCGCGGCACGCATAGGTGGCGCAGGCGTTTCGCCTGCGCCACGAAGCCGAGATCATTTATGCCCGTGTCTGGCGGGAAAGTTTGGACGACTCGGTGGAGCGGAGTCGCGTTTTGTCCTCGACGACGAGCGTGCGAAATGGCGCACCGTAGCGCGCACTCTGCCCGAATCGGCACACTCACATGTGGGACCATGAAGCATCCGGGCCAACGCTTTCGCCGGCAGGTTCCACCAAAAAACACGCTGCTTTCCGCCGTCTCAATGCGTCTCTTTGCTGATTCTCGCCGCGGCCCACCACGCTGGCACACGAGTTGCAAAATGTGTCCGATGAGAGCGATGACTCGAACAGCGACCGGGCGCGGCTTGATTCGGTCGCGCATTTCCGCGAATCGAGTGATCGATGAGTTTTTGCAAGTACAACCTCTGGAAAAGGGAGACACCATCATGAGTGGCAAGACCGACGTAGTGAAAGGCCGCATCAAGGAAGCCGCCGGCGTGCTGACCGGCGACGACAAGCTTCGCGCCGAAGGAAAGACCGACCAGGCCGTCGGGACGGCCAAGCAGGCCGTCCAAAGAGCCGCCGACACGGTCAAAGAAGCGGTGAAGAAGGTGATCGGGTGAGGTGTTAAGGAGTCATGCCATGCAAGCTACCATCGAGCGGCCGAAAGCATCGATCGCATCCGCGAGAGCTCGCGCCGGAATGGGACCGCTCCCGCACGAAGCGGGCGTTGCGTTTCGTGTCTGGGCCCCCTGCGCCGAGGCGGTTTACGTGACGGGCTCGTTCAACGATTGGTCGTCCGACTCGCACCCCATGGCGAAGGAGGAGGGTGGCTACTGGTACGCCGACGTCGCCTCAGCCGCCATCGGGCACGAGTATCGCTATCGCATCGTCAACGGCGACAAGCAACTGCTGCGCATCGACCCCTATGCCCGCCAGGTCACCAGTTCGGTGGGGAACGCGGTGGTCCACGACCCGAACTTTGACTGGGCAGGCGACGATTTCCACCTCCCGGCGGTCAACGAATTGGTGATTTATGAGATGCACCTGGGAACCTTCCACGACAAAGAAGATGGAAAGTCGGACAAGTTCGAAGAAGCCGTCCAGAAACTCGACCATTTGCAGCGATTGGGCGTGAATGTCATCGAAGTGATGCCTTTGGCCCAATTCGCCGGCAACTTATCGTGGGGATACAACCCATCTTGCGTTTTTGCCGTGGAAACCAACTACGGCGGTCCGGCCGGATTCAAGCGGTTCGTCAAAGCGGTGCATCGAGCCGGCCTGGGTGTGATCCTGGACGTGGTCTACAACCACTTCGGCCCCAGTGACCTCGATCTGTGGCAGTTCGACGGTTGGAGCCAGAACGGGATGGGCGGCATCTACTTCTACAACGACTGGCGCGCCGAGACCCCCTGGGGCTTGACCCGCCCCGACTACGGCCGCAAGGAGGTGCGCCAATTCATCCGCGACAACGCCCTGATGTGGCTGGAGGAGTACCACGTCGACGGGCTGCGGTTTGATGCGACACCCTACATTTACAGCGTGCGGGCGAACGGCGACCCGGGTGGCGACTTGCCCGACGGCTGGAGCATCGCCCAGTGGATCAATCGCGAAGTGCGACAGCGGTATCCGGGACGGATCACGATCGCCGAGGATCTGCACGACAACGACGGGGTCACGAAGCCGGTGGACCAGGGCGGAGCGGGTTTCACGGCTCAATGGGCCGCTCGCTTCGTGCATCCCGTGCGGGCCGCCGTCATCACTCCCAACGACGAGCAACGATCGCTCGACAGCGTTCGCATGGCGCTCGAGGGCCGCTTCAACGGCGACCCGTTCCAACGCGTCATTTACAGCGAGTCGCACGACGAAGTTGCGAACGGGAGAGCGCGCGTCGCTTCGGAAATCGACCCGCACGATCCCGACAGTTGGTTCGCACAGAAGCGCACGACCTTGGCGGCGGCCCTGGTGCTCACGGCGCCGGGCATCCCGATGCTGTTTCAGGGACAGGAGTTCCTCGAAGACGACTGGTTCCAGGATTCGGTCCCGCTCGACTGGCACAAGTCGGAGGAGTTCAGCGGCCTGGTGCGGATGTATCGCGACCTGATTCAGCTTCGCCTCAACCGGTCGGGCTCGACGCGAGGTCTTTCGGGATCGGGGCTGAACACTTTCCACCAGAACCAGGCCGATGACGTGATGGCCTACCATCGTTGGCACCAAGGCGGCCCCGGCGATGACGTGGTGGTCATCGTGAATTTCTCGTACCTTGCCCACGAGAACTACACGCTTGGGTTTCCGGCGCCGGGAACGTGGCGATTACGCCTGAACAGCGACTGGAAGGGCTATAGCCGCGGCTTTGGAAACCAGGCTTGCTGGGACGTGGTCGCCGCGGCCCAACCAGGCGCCGCGCCGCGCGATGGCTTCCCCGCCGCGGGAACGATCAATATCGGACCCTACAGCGTTCTGGTTTTCTCCCAAGATCAACCACGCGCGTAGCGAAGAACGCCCCCGCTGCCCGATGCCGTCGAGGTGATTCAAAGCCCTCGGAGGACTTGTCGAACGCCATCGACGAGGCTTTTGACGAGTACCTCCTTCTCTTCATCGTCCACAACCAAACCGGCTCTGCCTGGCTTCCTGGATCTGCGGTTCGAGATCCTTCGCGACGGCCGTCCAGCCCAAGAGATCGCATTCTTCGATGATTCGATTGAGCAAGCTGAGCGGTTCTTCGTTTTCCGTGCCTGGCCAGGCCTCTTGCTGTTTGCCGGAAGCCAATGCCTCCCCTTGCCGGCAGCCGTAATCCCTAATTTGCGAGGCGCGACTTTTTTTTGCCATCGGAAATCTCCTGATTCTCGTCACGCGGCGTGAGACAATCGCGTACATCATAGGTTAGGCTTTCTAGCCTGACAGAACAACGAGTTGCGCAGTCAGGCTCGAAAGCCCAACCTGCGTCCTGCGTCCCTGTGTGCAGTATCGTCAAGCAGCCGCCTGCGTCTCGTTCCCGTGGAATTTCGCTTCACGCAACAACTCGTGGGCCAACGCGGGGGATGCCCCGTTTCGTGCCAAATCACCGTGGAACATAATTGTGAGGACCGAAGTAGTGGGGGCCGGAAGGCAGTCCATAGCGGACTTCGATCAGGTTGTGTGGCCGACGCGCGCCTGCTGCAATCGCCTGATCCATCGCCGTCTGCCACATCAGCCAGGTGTCGACCGTCCCTTGCAGGATCGCCACACCGTCCACGACTCTTGCTGTCACCTGGTTGTTCGGGTCGACGAAGGCATACGCGAGCTTGTCGTTGAGGTCTGCCTGAATGGCCGCGTCGCTCTTCGGCACCCAGTTCTCGCGCACGGCGAGATAGTCGTTGACGTGAACGACCCCCTTTTGACAACTTGCCGTCCAAACCGCGTGCTCCTTTTCGAACTCGGTATCGACGTATCCGTATAGGCTGGCGTGAGCGTTTTCGCACTCCACGACGATGTTGTGTTTCTCGACGTACGGATCGCGAGCAAGTGCCTGCCGAGTGAAGTCGGCAATCTGTTCATCGGTCGGCGCTTGGTCCGGCCAGCGCGTTCGCAGATTGTTCTTGACGCGCCGCACGCCAATGGTTTGACGTGCATCGCGCTCGGCAGCCCCTTTCGCCGTCAAGTGGCTGACATCGCCGGCCAGCGTGACGACGCCGTGATCCACCTGAATTTCCAGATCAAAGCTCAGCACCCGTGGATCGTGTTTGAACGCGCGTTGCACGGCGGCGTGGATCTCGTCGTCCGTCGCGTTCTCGTAGCGCTCGCTACGCAGCAACGGGTTGGTGTGCCGCCAGTTTACGTCGACGCCACGAACATCCACATCCTTCGCGCCCGCGCGCCACGCCAGATCCTCGGCGTACGACTTCTGAAAGCTACTGGCCACGGTGCCGTTGAGCACCACGGCGGCGTCCTTGACGTCTAACTCCAGATGCACATCATCGACGAATCTCATTTCGCAACTCATCGTCGGTCGGTGTCGTCTTCGAATCGACAAGCAGATCATCCTTGAGTACGGCGACGCCCTTGGTTCCCATCGCCACTTCACCCGCCAACATTTTCAGGCCGTAGGATGGTACGCCCCCGGACAGCGTGACCGTGCCATCGGCCGCGGCGACATCGACCTTCAACGTATGGGTGCCTGGATCGGCTTGGAGCGCCGCCAACACATCCGTCTTGAGTTCCGCGTTATCACGGCGGTCAACGACAATCTCGATTTCATCGATCACGGATTCGACACCGCGGATTCGTTCCGCCAGACTCACGGCAATTTGTTCGGCCAGGATGTTGTTCAACCGACCCGACAACGTAACAACGCCATCGTCAACGTCAACGTCGATCAAATGTCCGTCTACGGCGACTGACCGCAGCAATTCATCTTCCACGGCCAATTGGATGACTCGATCGGATAGTTCAGGCAAGTGGAGCAACGATTCGCGGCGCGGCTGGGGCGGGGTTTCGCTTAGCGGTTGGTCTTGCTGCAGAGCCGCTGCCGGCGGGCTATCGGTCGCCTGCTGAGAGAATACAGGTGATGAAGTGAAATACGCCAATCCAACCGCCGCAATCGCAGTTCGGAGGAATGGCCCGTGGACCTGAGTTGGGATCCATCGATGCGGTCGATGTGTGCTTATTGAGGTGCTGGTCATGGCGAGTTCCTTCTGTTTGTTCTGAGCGGACTCCTGCAAAGTCGTGACATTCCGTTGAACCGGAATGCTACATCGCGAGCGGTTTCGCTCACTTCGAAGGTTATTCATGGCATTTCGACGAATTAGTGCAAAGAACGTGCCAGAGTTGCCAGCACCACTGTACGTTCTCTCGCAAGACCCAATCTATCCGTTCTCCAGCATCCAATGCGTAGCATAGTGGGCAAGCTCGGTGCCATCGCTCAGGTCGAGTTTCTGACGGATCCGGCCACGGTAGGTCTCAACGGTCTTGACGCTCAGGTGGAGCCGTTTGGCGATCTCCGCGGTCTTCACCGCCTGGCCGATCAAGCGGAAGACCTCCAGCTCACGATCGGCCAGCGCTTCGACCGGCGAGCGAGTGACTTCTTTTCCTCGGCCCCCGCCGACGGCGCGATGCAACACCTTCCCGGCCATCGAGTCACTCAAGTACACGTTTCCCGTCAGCACGCGCCGGATCGCTTCGACGATCGTGTCCGTGGCCTGGTCCTTGTTGACGTAACCCAGCGCCCCGGCCCGTAGCGCACGTTCAGCATAGAGCGACTCGCTGTGCATCGACCAGACCAGCATGCGGACGCCGTCGTCTTGGTCTTTGATCCGCTTGATCAAGTCGATCCCGCTGCCGGATTTGAGCCCGATATCGACGACGGCCACATCGGGCCGGGTGTGGGCCAACAGGCGCAGAGCCTCGCTCATCTCAGCGGCCTCGCCGCAGACCTCCAGGTCGGGCTGCCGGCCGATCCGCAAAGCCAGCGCCTCGCGCACGGCGGGGTGGTCATCGACGATCAGCACCCGGGCTCGTTTCATGGTCTGGTTCCGCTTCATGGTTTTTCCTTGACAAAACGCAAGTTACCAGCGTGCCGGTGGGTTCGGCCGGCTGAATGGTCAGCGTGGCGCCGATGATCGAGGCACGGTTCCGCATGATGCGCAGCCCCAGGCCGCCGTGGTCCTCGTCCGGCTTGGCAATCATGCCGATGCCGTCGTCTTGCACGCTCAGTAAAAGACAGTCGTTCGATTCCAGGAAAACGCGGATGTTCACGGGCCGGGCATGTTTGACCGCGTTGTGGACCGCTTCCTGGGCGATGAGATAGAGGTGGGTCGCGGTCAGGTTGTCGGCGACGGTAACCTGCTGGGGGCAGTCGAACTTGCACTTCGCCTTCCCCTCCTGCTGGACACGGTCGGCGAGATCGGACAGCGCCGCCATGAGTCCCTCGTTTTCAACGGCGACGGGAAGCAGTCCCCGTAGGACGGTCCGAAGTTCTTGCTGGCTGCGCTGCAATCCTTGCACGATCCGTTCGACCAGCCTGGACCCGCTCGTTGGATCCATCCGCCAGATCTCGTCCAGGTCGCCGGCCAGCATGCTGAGGGCGGCCAATTCCTGGCCCACGCTGTCGTGCAAGTCCTGGCCGATGCGCCGTTGCTCTAGCGACGCGACTTCCACCACCTCGCGTTCGAGTTCCTTTTGCTTGGTAACGTCGCGCTCTGTCTTCGCAATGGCCACTGTCCGGCCCAACTCGTCCTTGAGCGTGGTGGCGGTGACCCAAACGTCGAGCGTTCGCCCCCCCTTGGTTCTCCGCTGGGACTCCCACGAAAGGGTGGGCTCTCCCCGGCGCAAGCGCTCCCAATAGGCGCGAACCACGGCGAGCAAATGCTCGGGAACCAACTGCCCGGCGTTCATCGTCAGCGCCTCGGTTTCGCTGTACCCGAACATCCGCTCGGCGCCGTGGTTCCAGGCGGTGATCTTCCCTTCCAAGGCTTGAACGGTGACGGCATCGTTCGAATCCAGCAGCACGGCGGCAAAACGCTGCGCTTGCTCGGCGGCTTGCTTGATTTGCGTCACATCGGCGAACGTGAGGACCACGCCTTCGATGCGATCGGCGTGCGTGCGGTAAACGGTGATTCGCCGGTGCCACCAGCACCCGTCCGGCGTTCGCACTTGCTTCTCGCGCGGCGTGAAGGTTCGGAGCACCTGCTCGATGTCCCGCTGCAGCGTATCGTCGTGGAACGTGGGTGTGATGTCGCTGAAGGGACGATTGAGGTCAGTCGAAATCAAGTTGAAAAGCCGTGTGGCGGGGGGCGTGTACCGCTTGATCCGGAACTGGTTGTCGAGAAAAATAATCGCGACCTCGGTGCAGTTGAGCAAGTTGGCCATGTCGTCGTCGGCCGACTCCAGTTCATGGACTTTTTCCTCGAGCTGGTTGTTGACGGTGGTCAACTCCTCATTGAGCGATTGTAGTTCCTCCTTGGAGGTCTCCAGCTCCTCGTTGGAGGACTGGAGCTCCTCGTTCATCGACATGACCTCTTCATTCGAGATCTTGAGCTCTTCGTTGGAGCTCTCCAGGTCCTCGATGGTGCTTTGCAAGTCTTCCTTGGTGGCCTTCAGTTCGTGTTCCAGTTGCTGAACGACCGATTCGTCGGCCACGGTTTCCGGAGGTCGCGGCGGCATCCCACCGGGATCGGAATCCTGGAAAGTGACGAGCAGCACGGTGTCCGCGCCCTGCGGTCCCGGAACCGGGCGAATCGTCACGATCACGGGATGGAAATCGCCGTTACGCTTCACCTGGGCGGCGAGAGTGACCGGACCGTTCTGGCGCACGGCTTTGTGGATTGCCGGGCGGAGCCTGGTGCGCAGCCCTTCGCGGGCCATCAACATCAAGTCCTGGGTCGGATCACCAGCCGGGACCGCCAGGTAGCGATCGGTGGGACCGAAGAAATAGAGGATCTCGTAGTTACGGTTAACGAGCACCGCAGGCGGCGCGAATTGCTCCAGGAGCAAGCGGTGCGTCATCCCTGCGAAGCTGACAGGAGAGGTCGTGGTTGGCGGGGTCAAGCGCCGCGCTCGATCGAGTGGGCCCGCCGTGGCCGTGATCGGAAGCTCGACGTGTTCATGCCGCGACAGGCCAATGCGCCTGAAGATCCGCCATTTCTTTGAGACCGGCTCGAACAATTCGATCTGCCGGCCAATCGTCTCCGACGGGCCAAGGAAGAGAAAGCCTCCCTCGTTGAGGGAGTAGTGCAAGAGCGCGAGGACCTTTTTCTGGACTTCCGGTTCCAGGTAGATCAACAGGTTTCGGCAGACGATGAGATCGAGCTTGGAGAAGGGCGCGTCGGTGATCAGGTTCTGGCGCGCGAAGATCACGATCTCGCGAAGTTGCTTGTTGACCTGGTACGACACGTCGTCCAAGCGCGTGAAGAAGTGCGCCAGCCGCTCGGCGGAAACATCGGCGGCGATACTCTCCAGGTAGGTGCCCTTGCGGGCCAGTTCCAGGGCGTCTTCATCGACATCCGCGGCGAAGATCTGTACCTGGCAACGCTTATGTGCCGCCGCCAGTTGCTCCAGCAGCACAATTCCCAACGAATAAGGTTCCTCACCGGTGGCGCAGCCCGCGCTCCAGACACGTAAGGTCGCATCGGACGCCTTGCCGCGGACAAGGGGACCAATCACCTCGGTTCCCAGGGCCTGGAACGCATCGGGGTCGCGGAAGAAGTTGGTCACGCTGATCAGCAGATCCCGGAAAAGCTGCTTGACTTCGTCGGGATGTTCGCGCAGAAAAGCCAGGTAGTCGGCGATCTGGTCGAAATGGCTCAGGCCCATGCGACGCTCGATGCGGCGGATGAGCATACTTTTGCGGTAGCAGCGGAAATCGAATCTCGTGCGGGCGCGCAAGAGCGCTAAAACCTGGTTTAGATCGTCGCTGCCTGCGGTCCCTTCCGCACCGGTTGTGGCCCCATGGACGTAATCGTGCTGGACGTACTTGATGAGAGCTGCGGGCATCTGCTCGACAGGCAGGATAAAGTCCGCCAGACCCGTGGCGACGGCACTTTGTGGCATCCGGGGATACTCGGCCGTGTTCGGGTCTTGGACCATGGCCATGCCGTCCGAGGCCTTGACCGCTTTGAGCCCCAGTGACCCGTGCGAACCGGTTCCGGAAAGGATGATGCAGACGGCTTTTTCCCGCTTGTCATTAGCCAACGAACGCAGAAAAAGATCGATCGAGGTGTGCGGGCCGCCCCGCTCAACCGGCCCGGTCAGACGAAGAAGCCCGCCTGAGATGGTCATGTACTTGTTGGGCGGAATGACGTAGACGCGATTGGCCAGGACGGCCATGCCGTCGGTCGCCTCGATGACCGGCATCTTCGTGTCGCGCGCAAGCAATTCGGCCATCAAGCTTTCGTGCGTGGGATCGAGGTGTGGGATGAGCACAAAGGCGATTCCGCTGTCGGCCGGCATGGAGGCGAAGAACCTTTTGAGAGCGTCGAGTCCGCCGGCCGAGGCGCCGATGCCCGCCACAGGTGGGCCCGGCCGGCGCGGCATGCCCTCCGCCGGGACGACATCGGCCGGTGTCGGCGGCGACTCCTCGGCTTGTCCAGGAGCGCCGAGCGATTGTTGGGCCGGTTTGGTCTCCTCGACGGCCTTCGCGATCTGTTTGGTCTTCTTCTTCGCAGCCATCGCCGCTTCTCCATCGTCCCGCGTTCTTGAACCGCCCATTCTACCAAGCGCCGCATTAAGCATAAGCAGGACATGGCCTGGCGCAGCGTGTAAGGGTTTCCCTTACAAATACTGTCCAACTCTCCCCGACTGGCAACTGATTCGCGAAAGGCTATCGTTATTGTCAAGCTGAGCAGCAATCGTCCTCAGTGAGATCGCGCAGGCGTTGGGCAGGCACTCCAACGAACGAGAGAACCGATGAGCTTCACCGCTGACTGCGTCCCGTTGCTGGAGCCCAGCGTAAACCAACGGTGGGTCCAACCCCAGGGGGATGAGTTCGCGCGGGACGATCGTGACCTGCAGCGCCGGATCGTCAATTATTTGGTGATGAGAAACGTGCCGGGAGCGAAGTTGATTCGCGCGGTGGCGGTGGGTGGCAATGTCGTGCTTGACGGTACCGTACCGTCGTTGTCGGCCAGGCACCGCTGCTTGCAATGTTGCCGGCACGTGGCAGGTGTGCTCAACGTCATCGACCGGTTGGATATCGTCGCCGAGAGCCGTCAACCATGAACGCCCAATCCGCGTCGGTCCTGGTCGTCGACGACGAAATGGATGCGTGCGCCAACCTGTCCGACATCCTCGGCGATCTGGGCTACCAGATTGACGTGGCTTACGACGGCCCCAGCGCGTTGGAACTGGTCAAACAAAATCGCTACGATGTGGCGCTTTTGGACCTGAAAATGCCCGGTATGGACGGCCTGGAGCTCTACCGTCGGATCAAGCAGTTGCGGGCTGGCACCGTGGCAATCATGGTCACAGCCTACGCCGGCAGCGACACGGCCCTAGAGGCGCTGGCCACGGGCGCCTGGAAAATCCTCTCCAAGCCGGTCGATTTGCGGCAGCTCATGAACCTGGTCGGCGAGGCCCTTGGGCAGCCGCTGGTGCTGGTTGTCGACGACGACCAGGACTTGTGCCATTCGCTCTGGGACCTGTTCCGCGAGCGAGGATACCGGGTGTGCATCGCGCGTGATGCCGCTCAAGCGCGGGAGCAATTACAACGGACGACGTTTCAGGTCGTGCTGATCGACATGAAGCTCCCCGAGAGCGACGGCTCGCAGGTTTTCCACATGGTTCGCGAGGCAAATCCTCTGGCGCGTACCGTATTGATCACCGGCATGCGCAGCGAGACCGAGCTGCTCGTCCAGCAAACGCTGGCCGAGGGGGCCGACGCGGCCTGCTATAAGCCATTCGACGTGCAAAAACTGCTGGAGACGTTGCACCAGTTTACTCACTAGAAGGCCTTATGCCAGTGCCCTCCGCCATGCAGGTGATGGTCGTCGAAGACGACGCGGACACGCGGGCCAACCTCCGTGACATTCTGGAATTGGACGAATGGCGCGTCGAGACGGCCGGCTCGGTTACCGAGGTATTCGCCCGCCGCGACTGGTCCGATATCTCCGTGGTGATCCTCGACCGCCGGCTGCCAGACGGCAGCGCCGAGGAAATCCTGCCGCGGCTCAAGGCGCTGGCCCCCGAGGCGGCCGTGATCATGGCCACCGGCTACGCCGACCTGGAAGGCGCCATTGCCGCACTGCGGCATGGCGCCTCGGACTACATCCTCAAGCCGATCAACGCCGACGCCTTGCGGGCCAGCCTGTCGCGGATCGTCGAGCGGCGGCGCATGCGGGACGCTCTGCGAAAAGAAAAGGAATTCGTCGAGAGCCTGGTGGCCCAGGCCCAAGCGATCGTGCTGGTGCTCGATCACCAGGGGCGCATCGTCAGCTTCAACCCTTATTTGGAGCAGATCTCCGGCTATCCGTTCGCCAACGTCGAAGGGTACGACTGGTTTACGCTCTTCCTGCCCCAACGCGACCGCGAGCGCGTCCGACGCGTGTTTGCCGACGCCTTGTCGGATGTCGAAACCAGCGACACCACGAGCCCGATCGTTACCCACAGTGGACGGCAACGGCTGATCAAGTGGTCGAACAAGGCGCTCAAAGACGCCTCGGGAAGCGTGCTGGGTGTGCTGGCCGTCGGTCACGACGTCACCGAGGTGGCCGAGGCCCAGCAGAAAGCGCTGCAAACGGAGCGGCTGGCCGCGATCGGGCAGATGATCACCGGCCTGACGCACGAGAGCCGCAACGCCCTGCAGCGCAGCAAGTCCTGCCTGGAAATGCTGGCCCTGGAAGTGCATGATCGCCCGCAAGCCCTCGACCTGCTCGCCCGTGTCGAAAAGGCCCAGGAGCAGTTGCAGCGGCTCTACGAGGAGGTCCGCAGCTACGCGGCGCCGATCAACCTCGATCGTGAACCGTGCGATCTGGGCCAGGTTTGGCGCGAGGTCTGGTCGCAGGTCGAGCCGGCGAGGCGCGGCAAGGATGTCGTGCTGCAACAGGAGACGAACGACATCGACATGAGCTGTGACGTCGACCAATACGCCGTTGGCCAGGTGTTCCGCAACATCCTGGAAAACGCGTTGGCTGTCGTGCCGAATCCCGGCAAGATCGTTGTTCACGCCTCGGCGATACAGCTCGATGGCCGTCCGGCCGTCGCGATCTCGTTCCACGACAACGGGCCGGGCTTGGGGCCGGAACAACGCGAGCGGATCTTCGAGCCCTTCTACACCACCAAGTCCAAGGGCACCGGACTGGGCATGGCCATTGCCCGCCGCGTCGTCGAATCGCACGGAGGGGCGATCGCGGTCGGCAATGGCTCTGGTGCCGGTGCGGAAATCGTGGTCACGCTGCCACGAACGATCTCGTGACCTGGTTGCTTCCAACGTCGAGGCACAATACCAATCACCACTGAGTGCGACCGACGAGCAGGAGCGTTGCGAACACGATGGTAGGCCAATCCTGACGAAGAGGGGTACCGGATGCCAGGAAGCGAGGACGCACGGGATGCTCAACCGCGCGCGGGGCCGGACAAGAAGTGCTCGCGAACTTTGGCCGCAATCTGGCGATCGGTCATTTTGTCGTCCGTTTCAAGCTCGGCGACAAACCCACGAAGTTTTTTGTTCTTGATCCGCTTCTTGAGCTCGCCCTTGGCTTCACCGGGGCCAAGAATCAAAATCGCTTCCGGCTCCCCCAGGCTGGCAATCACCGCGTCATAGAATTCATTGAGGTGACCGGTGGCCTTTCGTTCGAGCTTGTCCTCCGCCACGAAGTCATTGCGGGTATAGGAGCCCTTCACGCGCGGACCGCCGCCGGATCGCGCCGGTCGTGGCACATTCGACTTCAGCCGTTTTGTTTCTTCCCCTTGATCCGAAATCAGGATCACAACAGCCTTTTTATGATCAATCCAAACGCCCGCCTTATTCGCCATGGTTCTTGCCTTTCATTGGGCGGCGGCCGGAAAAACGGCCACCGGCCGGCGAGTGAACTCGCGGCATGGCCGCGAGTGGACCTTCATTGGTGAGTCATCAGACCCGAGTCAAACGGGCAGCAGAGGAAGGCGGCGTAAGAACAGCGACAACTGCACTTGCTCCGCCAGGCTTGCCCGTCTGCGGCGTTCACTTTCCGGCCATTGGCGGCGGATGGTAAGGGCGCGCCGACGAACCTCGTCGCTGCGCGGCCAGCCGGCACACGGACGGGAGGAGGGGCCAGGGACGCGATCACCGTTGACTGTGGAAACCCGTTTCATGATTGTTCTCCTTGTTGTTTGGGGGGCTCGGTTGTTTGAGGCGGGAGCGGAGCTGTCGCACACGCCTGGTTGGCGAAGCGGATTTCACCTTGAGCAAAAGGCGTGCCATAGTCAGGTCGCAATACGATGGGCGGATCAAATCGTCCTGGCGAATCACGGTATCCTGACCTTCCGCAAAGCGGACGCACGATCATTGCGTGCTGTGATGGTACAACGTGCGTGCGGTAACGCACGTTGTGTGCGGCCTGATGAGCTGCGTTCGTGGCGCTGGTCCCCAGGCGGGAACTGACGAAGTCGATATCGACCGGCGTCGAACCATTCATCAGGATTACAGGCTTGTTGGGGGTGAACGACGTTGTCATGCCGGTTTGTACCAACATTCCGTTCACCCATTCGGTAGGCAGCCCGGCGTCAGACCCCAGGCTCCGCGGACGAGGGAAACGCTCGATCGGGCGGGCGATGCTTGGCGCCAAAGCCAAGGCCGCGTAGCCCGCCTTCGTGCCGTAGTCCTCGGCACGGCCGCTGGGATGGCTCGCAAGAGACACCGCACCAGGTGCGATCGGTTCAAATTCGTTTGGACAAAAACTCGTAGCCGGAGAGAACGTCGAACAATTCCTCGTCGATCGAAGTCTGACGCACGCGCCGGAACGTCTGATTCAGGGTTTCCACGAGTTCGTCGATGTTTTTCTCGGCTCGCTGCATGGCGGCCAGGCGGCTCGCGTTTTCGCTGGCCAACGATTCGGCGCAGGCCTTGTAGAGCGAAACAAACAGGTACTCGCGGACGAGTGCCCGCAGCGTCGGCTCCTGGCAACCGATGAGCTCCGGCAGGTTCTTCGTCGGCCAGGGGAGATGGGCCAGCTTGAGCCCCCAGGGTTCATCCAGTGGCAACAGGTGTTGGCTGATGGGTTCATATGCCGCCCCCGACTTGGGGCGGTTGTGGAAGAGGTAAAGTTGAACGAGCTCGCCTTTGCCGTGGTGCGCTTCACTTTCCACGAGAATCTGACCGATGAGGGGCGTGATGGCGTTCACCGACGTCGGAACGGCGAAAAGTCCCACCGGTGGCAGACCGGCATCGGCCAGCCGCGCACGAACGCGCTCGCCCACGGCCCAGACCTTTTTTTCGCCGGGCAGCGCCCCCAAAGTCTTGGCGGCGAAATCGGCCAGCAGATCATTGAATTGCCCGACGAGCCCCTGATCGGAGCCGAAGACGATGGCAGTCACCGTCTTGGCAGCCTTGCCTGTCTGCCCGGCTTGCTCGGCGGCGCGCTCTTCCCGCTTTCTCAAGCAGACCGCCAGGCCCAACTCCAGGGCGCGATGATAGTCGTCCAGCGCCAGCACCGACTTCTCGTATTGTCCGATGCTCGCGGCCGCCAGGGCCTTCATCGAGCGGACCACCGATTCCAGATCGCCCGCTCCGCCGATCTTGCGGCGCAAACTCGCCAGGGTATCGCTCATGGCTTCTGCTTGGATTCGGGAGCGGGTTCCGGCCGAAAAGGCGATAGCGCTTTGCCGGCGACTTGCAGGATCGCCTGGTGGTCTGCGTCGCTCAACTTGTCGTTCGACGAAAAGCGCTGGCGAACCTCGGCCGCGACGTCCGCCGCCGCCTTTCTCAGAGCTTGCTCGGCATCCCGCACCTTGTCAATCGGCACGCCGTCGAGCAGGCCGCCGGTCAACGCCACAAGAATGATGATTTGTTCGGGAACGGATGCCGGCTCGAACTCCGGTTGTTTGAGAACGGCCCGGATTCGTTGGCCATGGTCGATGATCTTGCGGGTGTGGTCGTCGAGACGGGTGCCGAACTTGGCGAACGATTCGAGCTCCGTGAACTGCGCGTAGGCGAGCTTGAGATCGCCCGCAACCGCTCGGTAGGCCGCCCGTTGCGCCTTGCCGCCGACGCGTGAAACCGACTTGCCGACGTCGACGGCGGGAAGAATACCCAGCTCGAACAACGTCGGCGAGAGGTAGATCTGGCCGTCGGTGATGGAGATGAGATTCGTGGGAATGTACGCCGAGATGTTCTGCGCCTCGGTCTCGATGATCGGCAGGGCGGTGAGCGAACCGCCCTGAAAGTCGTCGCCAAGGTGCGTGGCGCGCTCCAGCAGCCGCGAATGGATGTAGAAGATATCGCCGGGAAAGGCTTCCCGACCCGGTGGGCGGCGCAACAGCAAGGAAAGCTCGCGATAGGCCCGCGCGTGGTGCGTGAGGTCGTCGTAGACGACGAGCACGTCGCGGCCCGCTTCCATGAAATGCTCCGCGATACTGGTCGCGGCGTAGGGGGCGATGTAGGCCAGGCCGGGCGGGTCATTGCCTTCGGTCACGACGACGACGGTGTATTCCATGGCGCCTTTTTCGCGCAAGTTGGCGACGACCTTGGCGACCGCCGACGCGCGCTGGCCGATGGCGCAATAGACGCACAACACGTTCTGGTCGCGCTGGTTCAGAATCGTGTCGATCGCGATGGCGGACTTGCCGGTTTGCCGGTCGCCAAGAATCAGTTCGCGCTGGCCGCGGCCGATTGGGATCAGTGCGTCGATCACGACCAGGCCGGTCTGCAGCGGCACGGTGACCGGAGCGCGGTCCATGATGGGCCGGGCAGGGCGTTCGATGGGCAATCGCTCGCTCGAGGCGACCGGCCCTTTGCCGTCGAGCGGCGCGCCCAACGGGTCGATGACGCGCCCGATCAGTCCATGGCCCACCGGCACGTCCATCACACGACCCGTGCGCTCGACCTCGGCCCCCGCATGCAGGTGTTCGCATTCGCCCAGGAGCACGACGCCGATTTCGTCGGCATCGACGTTGAACGCGATGCCGTACAGATCGCCGGGAAACTTGACTAACTCCTCGAAGCCCACGCCCGGAAGGCCCGAGACCTTGGCGATGCCGGTCGAGACGCTCACGATCGTTCCGACCTCGCGCGGCGTCATCCGCGGCGTGAAAGCGTCCAACGTCCGGCTGATGCCCGCGAAGGCCTGCTCGAAGACGGTGTGCAGGCTGTCAGACGATGTGCTCAATGGTCCACCTTGGGGCTCGCGGGCACCGGTTCCAGCCCGTGGTTAGGTTCAGGCGTCGGCTTGCCGTTGGCTTCCGCCTTCGGTTCCGGCTGGGCTTCGACCTTCGGTTCCGGCTTGGCTTCGACCTTCGGCTCAGGCTTGGCTTCGACCTTCGGTTCCGGCTTGGCTTCGACCTTCGGCTCAGGCTTGGCTTCCGCCTTCGGTTCGGGCTTGTCATCCTGGCGCAGCAGTTCGCCGACGCTCTTTTCCAGCGTCGCCAGGTAATCCGCGATGCTCCAGGATACCTTTTGCCCGTTGGTGGAGAGATCAATGCCGCCGACGAGTTCCGGCGCGGTCTCGAACTGGACTTGAGCCTCCGGCGCGAAAGTTTCCTTGACCGCGCTTTCGATCGCACTTTTTTGCGCCGATGGCAGATCGAACGCGCTATGCACGCTCACTTGGTGGTTCGAGGTCTTGAAGGCGGAAGCCAACTGCTCCTTTGCCGTGCCGGAGAGCGCGCGCAGGCGGTCGACGAACATCTCACCGATGCGTTCTTCGATGCTCGTGCCGGCGAGATCCGCCAGCGTCCTTCTCGCGATGTCAACGACCTGCTTCTGGGTCCAACGGATGATTTCTCGACTCAGGCCATGCTGTTCGTTTCGTAACGCGTCCTGTCGTTTGGCGCGCAGGGCATCGGCCTCCTTTCGCGCTTCGTCGAGCAGCCGTTGACGTTCGGCCTTGGCCTCGTCCGCGGCCTTTTTCAAGAGCGCCGCGCGCTCCTGGTCGAAAGCCTCGTTTTTGTGCTGAAAGTTGTCTTGCTCCTTCTGCGCTTCGGCCTTCTTCGCCTCGGCCTGGGCGAGTTGCGCGGCGATCCCCTTCTCCCGTTCGTCAATGGCGTGGAGGATGGGTTTGTAGAGGAACCGCTTCAACAACCAGACCAGGATGAGGAAGTTGACGGCCTGGGCGATGACGGTGAACCAATCAATGGGCATGGCTCATTTTCCTGCGGCTTGGGAGATGACGTGGTTCCAAAACGGGTTGGCGAAGATCAGAATCATCGAGATCACGAGACAATAGATCGCGATCGATTCGATCATCGCCAGGCCCACGAACAGGGTTCGCGTGATCGTCGTCGCGGCATCGGGCTGTTGCGCCAGCGAGCTCAAGGCCGTCGAGACCGCCCGCCCCTCGCCGAGCGCGGGGGCGATGCTTCCCACGGCGATCGTAACACCGGTGGTAATGATCGAAACGATCGCGATCAGTGTCATGCTGTCCATACGTGTCCTTTCGTTTTTGTTGGTCTTGTCTATGTTTCGCGCGTGCGCGTGGCGGCCGCGATGTAAACGGTGGCCAGGATGCTGAAAATGTAAGCCTGCACCATGCCGGTGAGCAGGCCGAGCAGGTTCATGAAGATCGGAAAGAAGAGCGGCGCGATCGTCAGCAAGATACCGACGATCAAGGTGCCGCTCATGATGTTGCCGAACAGGCGGATGGCGAGGGCAAACGTGCGCGAGAGCTCGCTGATGACGTTGAACGGCAGCATGATGAACGTGGGCTTCAGGTACGACCTGAGGTAACCGCCCAACCCTTGCTCCTCGACGCCGAAGAGCAACACGGCGACGAATACGGCGATCGCCAGCGCCGACGTCGTCGAGAGCGAGCCGGTCGGTGGTTCGTACCAGGGGAGAATCGCGCAGAGGTTCGACACCGCGATGAACAGAAACAACGTGCCGATGAAGCCAAGGTGCTTTTCCGGATGTTGCAGGCCCACCTCCTTGATCTGCATCCGAATCGTCGTGACGACGATTTCAAGGAAGCCTTGCCGGCGTGAAATATCGCCTTCGGTCTTGAGCTTGCGCGTGATCAGTTTTGCCCCAACGGTCATCACGAGCATCAAGGCCCAGGTCGTGACGATCGTGCTATTCAGCACGACGTAACCCCACCGCCAGAAAACCAATTCATCGGGACTAATGCGCAATGCGGTTCTCCTTTTCCCATCGAGCCTGCTCTTCGGCCGCGTCGTAGCTCATGCCTTCCCTCCTGCCGCTGATTCCGCCGTCAGGCTGGAAAACCTGAGCTGCGGATGGCCGCGCGAGGCGTCTGACCACGATCACGCGCGCGATCAGAAACCCGCAGACGCACGCCACGAGCCTCGACCAATGACCCTGTGAAAAAAAGTAGAATCCGGCCAGAACCAGGCTGGCGCGCAGCAGCAGGCTGCCGACGAACCAGACCGCCGGCCTTTCGGACGCAATCCCTTTCTGGACCGTCCACCAAAGGCCGCCGAAGAAGAAGGCGCCGAGCGCGGCGCCGACAAAGAGCGCCAGGGCAAGAGTCATGACGTCACTCATCCAGATCCTCCAGCATTTCCTTGTGTTGCGAGTCGACCCAATGCCAGGCATTGAGACAGCCGAGGATCAAACCCATGAAGAGCAGCATCAGCGTCCACGAGAACCTGCTCGGATAACGATGGTCGATCCAGATACCAAGCGCCGTGCCGATCAGGGTCGGAACCGTCACCGACCAGCCGATCAAGCCCGACATGCCCAAGCCGAACCAGATGCTCTTGGCGGCTCCGCGCTGCGCCTTCAGCTTGCGAGCCGCCTGGTCGCCGACGTGCCGGCTGAAGTTCGTCTCATCATTCGCGGCCTTCGTTCCGTGCTCGTCATTCATGCTGCAGTTCCATCAAGCGGCGGACGAATCCGCTTTCCATCTTCGCCAACACCGAGCGGACGTTCTTCTCCTGCTGGTCCACGTCGAGAAACTCCCGCTTAACCGCCTCGTGAAGTTTGTCGAGTTCGGTCCCACCGATCGCATTGCGCACCGAGACGAGCACATCCATGCCCGTCTTGACCAGCACCCCTAGATCGACGGCGAGATAGACCTCGCCCTCCGCCTCGGTTTCATAGGTCAGAATCCCCGGCGCCAGGGCGGCCGCGCAGTCGAGTCGGCGCGGCAAGATTCCCAAGGAGCCTTCGAGCGTCCGGGCCACGATCCGTTTCACGTCCGTCTTCTGGACGAGAATCTTGAAGGGGAGGAGGACCTTGAGATTAATGGGCGTTGGCTCCTTGTTCGGCCGTTGGGGTGGGTTTCGCAACCGCCTGCGATTGGACCTTAACTTTCGGCTTGGGACCGGCGCCGGCGGAACTTGCCGGTTGGGCGGCCTTTGCTTTTTCCTTGGCTTCGTCGATCGCCCCGATCATGTAAAAGGCGCTTTCCGGATAGTCCTTGAACTCGTCGTTCAGAATGCGCTCGCAGCCGTCGAGCGCGTCTTTCAGACTGACGTCCTTTCCTTTGATGCCGCTGAACTGCTCGGTCGCGAAAAAGGGCTGGGTCAGAAATCGCTCCAGCTTGCGGGCGCGGCCGACGACGTTTCGGTCGTCCGACGTTAGTTGCTCCATGCCGAGCATGGCAATGATGTCTTTCAGCTCCTCGTAGTGCGCCAAAGTCTTGCGGATCTCCTGCGCCAGGTGGTAGTGCCTTTCGCCGATGATGGTTGGTGTCGCCATCTTGGAATTGGATTGTAGCAGATCGATGGCCGGGTACAGTCCCTCGCTGGCCCGCTTGCGAGAGAGCACGATCGACGCCGAAAGGTGTGAAAACGTGTGTACCGCCGCCGGATCGGTCAGGTCGTCGGCCGGCACATAGACGGCCTGAATCGACGTGATGGCCCCAGTGTCGGTGTTGGCGATGCGCTCCTCCAGACCCGATAACTCGGTCCCCATGGTCGGTTGATAGCCCAGGCGCGACGGCATCTGCCCCATCAAGCCCGAGACCTCCATGCCCGCCTGGATGAAACGAAACACGTTGTCGATGAGCAACAGCACGTCGCGGTGCTCATCATCGCGGAAATACTCGGCCATCGTGAGCGCCGCCAGGCCCACGCGGAACCGCGCGCCCGGAGGCTCGTTCATCTGGCCGAACAACATGACCATGTGCGCGAGCACACCGGCTGCTTTCATGTCATGGTACAGCTCTTCGCCTTCGCGGCAGCGCTCGCCGATGCCGCAGAACATGCTCACGCCCTTCTGGTGCCCGACCATATTATGGATCATTTCGGTAAGTAACACCGTCTTGCCCACGCCCGCGCCGCCGAACAGTCCGGCCTTGCCGCCACGCTCCAGCGGCACGAGCACGTCGATGACCTTGATGCCCGTCTCGAAGACCTCGGACTTGGTGGAGCGACTGGCCAAGGGCGGCGGGTCTCGGTGAATGGTCCGCCATTCGACGTCGGACGGCGCCGGCAGGCGATCGATCGGGTTTCCGAAAACGTCGAACATGCGCGAGAGAATTCCCTTGCCGACCGGCACCTTCAATGGCCCGCCGGTGTCCTCCACCGCCATGCCGCGAGCGAGTCCCTGGGTAGGATTCAAGGCGATCCCGCGGACATGACGTGCGTCGAGCTGCATCAGCACCTCGACGGCGATTTGCGACTCCTTTCCTGCGCGCAGCAACGAGTAGATGGGCGGCAAGCGGCCGTCGAACCGAACATCGACCACGCTTCCGCGCACTGACCTGACCACGCCGACGTTTGTCATGATGGTCCCTTCTCCATCGCGGCATCGTATTCGCCACGGCGCGCGGCCGTATTGCACTTGGCCCGGTGATACAGAGCTTGCTGTGCCGCCAAGACGTGAGCCTCCTCGCCGCGCCAAACCTCCAAAGCCGGTTGCTGGATGGCGCGGGCGAACGAGAACGCCAGCGCCCAAGGAATCCGCGACTTGAATAGAACGTTCATGGCATTCAAACGGGCTGAGGCCACTGTACCGGGTTGGCCGCCCGACAAGAACGCGACCGCCGGAACGGCGGCGGGAACGGCCCGCAAAAGACACGTCACTGTGGCATCGGCCACCTCGTCCACAGTTTCTTGCTTGGAGCAGGTCAATCCGGGCAGCACCATGTTGGGCTTCAGGATCATTGCTTCCAGCGTCACTCGTTGTGTGTAAAGCTGGTTGAAAACCGTCCGCAGGACTTCCTCGGTGACCTCACGGCACCGCTGTTGAGTATGCTTGCCCTCCATGAGCACTTCCGGCTCGACGACGGGCACCAGTCCGGCTTCCTGGCACAACGCGGCATAGCGCGCAAGTGCATGAGCGTTGGCCTCGATGCAACCCCGGCTGGGGAGACAATCGTCCACGGCAATCACCGCGCGCCACTTGGCGAAACGGGCGCCCATTTGTGAGTATTCAGCCAGCCGGTCGCGTAAGCCGTCCAAGCCTTCGGTGATTTTCTCACCGGGGTGACCTGCCATGTCCTTGGCGCCGGTGTCCACCTTGATGCCGGGAATAATTCCCGCATCGGCGAGAACTTTGATGAAAGGTGTGCCGTCGTTTTTCCGCTGGCGAATCGTTTCGTCGTAGAGGATCGCACCGCTGATACACTCGCCGAGACCGCGCGTGGTCACAATCAACTCTCGATAGGCCCGCCGGGCTTCCTCGGTCTGGGGAATCGCCAACTTGGCAAACCGTTTGTCGCAGGTTGAATTGCTTTCGTCCATCGCCAGCAGGCCCTTGTCGCCAGCGACCAGCGCCCTGGCGGTGTCGACAAGCTCTTGCGCATTCATTTGGAATTGTTCCATTTCCAGTTGCGGATTTCGGGCAGGTCTTGACCGTGTTGATCAATGTAATGCTTGTGCTGGACGAGCTTGTCTTGCACCATCTGTTTCAGGTAGGCCCCCTTGGAACCCAGATGCGGCAGGCGATCCACCACGTCTTGCACCAGGTGGAACCGGTCCAGGTCGTTCTGCACCCGCATGTCGAAGGCCGTCGTGATCGTTCCCTCCTCCTTGTAGCCCCGCACGTGCAACTTGCGGTTGGTCCGGCGATAGGTCAGCCGGTGGACCAGCCAGGGGTAGCCATGAAAGCCAAAGATGATGTGCTTGTCTTTCGTGAAGAGCGAATCGTAATCCTTGTCGCTCAACCCGTGCGGGTGCTCCGTGCTGGGCTGGAGTCTCATGAGATCGACGACATTGATCACACGGATCTTCAGATCGGGCAGATGTTCGCGAAGAATGGATACGGCGGCAAGGATCTCCAGCGTGGGTGTGTCACCGCAACAGGCCATCACCACATCGGGCTCGGCGCCCTGGTCGTTGCTGGCCCATTGCCAGATGCCAATTCCCTCCGTGCAATGCACGACCGCGGCGTCCATGGTCAACCATTGCGGCAGGGCGTGTTTGCCGGCCACCACCACGTTCACGTAATGCCGGCTGCGCAGGCAGTGATCGAACACCGACAGCAGGCAGTTGGCATCGGGCGGCAGGTAGACGCGCACGATATCGGCCTTCTTGTTGACGACATGGTCGAGGAAGCCGGGGTCCTGGTGGGTAAATCCATTGTGATCCTGTTGCCAGACGTGGGAGGCAAGCAGATAATTGAGCGATGCGATCTTCCGCCGCCAGGGCAGCTCCAGCGTTACCTTCAGCCACTTGGCGTGCTGGCTGAACATCGAGTCGACAATGCGAATAAAGGCCTCG
>Ga0307373_10003258_pt1 | contig 28421 bp, 26 predicted proteins | sample OX2MG_FD_202534 | JGI IMG/M metagenome (GOLD analysis project Ga0307373, IMG submission 202534) | Soil microbial communities from Risofladan, Vaasa, Finland - OX-2 | ecosystem: Environmental > Terrestrial > Soil > Coastal area > Acid sulfate soil | place: Finland: Risofladan, Vaasa | collected... | reverse complement strand
AGGTCCCGGTGTAGGGTGAAGGTGACACGGTTGTCAGCAAACGTCGCGCCACCGGCCCGCTCGGCGCGACGAGGGAGGGGCCATGAACGTTGATCTGAGGGCACTGGCAGGACCCCGGGACCGCCTGATGGTGGACGGTGCGGTGGACCCGGTCACCTCCGAGGGCATCCGGGGGACCATGGAGACCGTCTGCTTCGAAATGGCCATGTGCGTGTCCCGCACGGCCACCACCCCCATCCTGAACCAGTCCAACGAGCGCAACGCCACCATCCTCGACGGCAAGGATCGCCTGGCCGCGCTTCGCGTGGAAGGGGCGGCGCGCGACTACGGCGTCGTGCTCACCGGCTCGCTGGAGGAGTTGACCCTCGTGGTCGACGAGGCGGCCACGAGGGAGCGCCGGTCCGCCATGCGCGCCGGGCGCCTCGCCGCGGCCTGACGACTCGGGGCGCGCGGGCCATGTCGGGTGGGATCGTGGCCTGGGGCACCTACCTGCCCTACTGGCGGCTCCAGCGCCCGGCCATCGCCGGCCTGCTCGGGAGCGGCGGGGGCAAGGGCACCCGCACCGTGGCCTCCTATGACGAGGACACCACCACGCTGGGAGTCGAGGCCGGCCGCCGCGCCCTGGCCCTGTTGGACCGGGCTGTGCCGGGGCCGGGGGCGCCCACGGACCTCCTGTTCTCCACCCCGCTCCCGGGCTACCTGGACAAGACCAGCGCCACCACCGTCCACGCCGCGCTCGGGCTCGGGCGGGCGTGCGGCGCCTACGACCTCGCCGGCTCGCCCCGCTCGGGGGTGGCGACCCTGGTGCAGGCGCTGGCCGGCGCCGGGTCCCGTACCACGCTGGCCGTCATTGCGGACCTGCGCACCGGGCTGGCGGGCTCGGCCGAGGAACGGGACTCGGGGGACGGGGCGGTGGCGTTCGTCTGCGGGCCCGAGGGGGCGGTGGCCGAGCTCATCGGGCGGGGAGCCGTCAGCGAGGAGTTCCTCGACCGCTGGCGCGTCCCGGGCGAGGATGATTCCCGCGTCTGGGAGGAGCGCTTCGGCGAGGAGATCTACGTGCCGCTGGCCCGGGAAGCCTTCGCCGCCGCGCTGAAGGACGCCGGGGTCATCGAGAGCGAGGTCGATCACGCCGTCGTGACCGGCCTGCACGTGCGGGCCACCAGGGTCGCCGCGGCCGGACTCGGGGTGCGCGACGGCGTGCTGGCACCCGACCTGCTGGCGTCGGTGGGCAACCTGGGGGCGGCCCATGCCGGCCTGGCCCTGGCCGACGTGCTGGAGCGGGCCGAACCGGGCCAGGTGGTGGCCGTGCTCAGCCTGGCCGACGGCGCGGACGCCTTCATCCTGCGCACGACGGACGCCCTGGTGGCGGCCCGACAAGCCCGGAGCGTGGCCGGCGTGCCCACGGTGGCGCAACAGGTGGCGGCGGGACGGGACGACCTGGCCTACGCCACCTTCCTGACCTGGCGAGGGCGGCTGCGCCGGGAGCCACCCCGGAGGCCCGACCCCGAGCGCCCCGGCGCGCCGATCGTGCACCGCTCCGACGCCTGGAAGTACGCCTTCGAGGCCAGCCGGTGCCTGGCCTGCGGCTTCCGCCACATGCCGCCCACCCGAACCTGCCTCTCCTGTCACGCCATCGACCAGATGCAGTCCGAACGCCTGGCCGACACGCCCGGCACGGTGGCGACCTTCACCATCGACCACCTGGCCTACAGCCCGTCACCGCCTGTCGTCGGGGTGATCGTCGACTTCGACGGTGGCGGCCGCTACCGCTGCGAGGCGACGGACGTCAGGGCCTCCGAGCTGTCCGTCGGCGACCGGGTGGAGATGACGTTCCGGCGGATCTGGTCGGCCCAGGGCGTGCACAATTACTTCTGGAAGGCCCGCCCCCTGAGCGGGCCGGCCCAGGCGAGCGAAGGGTAGGCGAGCGATCATGACGAGCCGCGGCATCCGGGACCAGGTGGCCATCGTGGGCATGGGCTGCACCCGCTTCGGCGAGCTCTGGGACAAGGGCACCGATGACCTGCTCACCGACGCGGCCACCGACGCGGCAGCCTCGGCCGGTGTCTCCATCCACGACATCGACGCCTTCTGGCTGGGCACCATGATGTCGGGGGTGTGCGGCGTCACGCTGTCCCGGCCCCTCAAGCTCGACTACAAGCCGGTCACCCGGGTGGAGAATTACTGCGCCACCGGGTCGGAGGCGTTCCGCAACGCCTGCTACGCCGTGGCCTCGGGCGCCTACGACACCGCCATGGCCATCGGGGTGGAGAAGCTGAAGGACACCGGGTACTCGGGCCTGACCGGGATCCGACCCGTGGGTGACGGCACCGACCCCGGGCTCTCCTCGCCCGCCGCCTTCTCCTTCCTCGCCCCCTCCTACGCGCGCAAGTACGGCGTCGACCCGGTCCAGATGAAGGAGGTCATGAGCCGGATCGCCTTCAAGAACCACCACAACGGGGCGCGCAACCCCCGGGCCCAATACCAGAAGGAAGTCTCCATGGAGACCATCACCAAGGCGCCGCTGGTGGCGGGGGACCTGGGTGTCTTCGATTGCAGCGGCGTGAGTGACGGCGCGGCGGCGGCCGTCATTTGCCGGGCGGAGGATGCGCCGCGCTACTGCGACAACCCTCTGTACGTCAAAGCCCTCGCCTTCGTGGCCGGGCCGGCGGCCGGCCCCATCGACCCCGGTTACGACTACACGACGTTTGAGGAGGTGGTCCGGTCGGCCGAGGACGCCTACGCGCAGGCCGGCATCACCGACCCGCGGGCGCAGCTGGCCATGGCCGAGGTGCACGACTGCTTCACCCCCACCGAGCTCGTCCTCATGGAGGACCTGGGCTTCGCGGCGCGGGGGACGGCCTGGAAGGAGGTCCTGGCCGGCACCTTCGACCTCGACGGCGAGCTGCCGGTGAATCCCGACGGCGGGCTGAAGTCCTTCGGCCACCCCATCGGCGCCTCCGGGCTGCGCATGCTCTTCGAGTGCTGGCTGCAGCTGCGGGGCGAGGCGCCGGCGGACCGCCAGATCGCCACCGTGGGGCCCGGGCGCTCCCTCGGCCTGACCCACAACCTGGGTGGCGCGCCCGGCGAGGGCGTGAGCTTCGTCGGGATCGTCGGCACCGAGCGGGACACCTGATGGCCCACGTCGCCGGGGCCGCCGGCACCGACCTGCTGGCCGAGACCGAGGACCAGGCCGCCCTGCGCCAGCTGGCCCGCGACGTGGCCTCTCGGGAGGTGGCGCCCCGGGCGCAGCTGGGCGACGAAACGGGTGAGGTGCCGGCCGAGGTGCGCAAGGCCCTGGCCGGCTCCGACCTCCTGCGTATCACCATCGGAGAGGCGTACGGCGGCCTGGGCCTGGGTGACGTCGAGGCTTCCATCGTGCTGGAGGAGATCGCCCGGGCCGACGTGTCCTCGGCCATCTGCTGCCAGCTGACCTTCAACGGGCCCCCGCGGGGGATCGAGCACCTGGGGCCGGACGCCATGAAGGAGCGCTGGCTGCCGGCGGCGGCCGACGGGGACGCCCTCATCAGCATCGGGATCACCGAGCCCGATGCCGGCTCGGCCGTGCAGAACATGCGGGCTGCGCTGACCGAGGACGGCCCGGGTCGCTGGCGCCTGAACGCCTACAAGAACTACTCGACCCTGGGCCACGTGGCCCAGGGTGTGCTGGTGTGGTGCCGCTGGCCGGGGGGGGAGGGGGCCAAGGGGATCGGCGCCGTGATTGTGCCGACCGACCGGGAGGGGGTCTCGGTCACCGGACGGCACAAGGGCATGGGCATCCACGCGGCCACCGAGGCCGAGCTGGCCTTCGACGGCGTGGCCATCACGGCCGAGGACATTTTGCTGGCCGGGGACCCGTCGGGCACGGGCGCCTTCAAGGTCCTGCTCTCCCACCTCAACCACGAACGCTGCGGCAACGCGGCCATGTGCCTCGGCGCCGCCCAGGGCGCCCTTGAGCACGCGGTGCGCTACATGCAGGAGCGGGTCATCGGCGGGCGCCCGCTGGCCGACCTGCAGGGACTGCAGTGGAAACTGGCCGACATGGCGGTCCAGCTGGAAGGGGCCCGCCTGCTGCTGGCCCGCGCCGTCCGCCTGGCCCCCGACGGCGGCACCCCGCCACCGCTGGAGACGGCGCTGGCCAAGGCGGCGGCCAACCTGGCCGCCAAGTTCGTGTGCGACGAGGCCATGCAGATCCACGGGGGCTACGGCTACAGCCGCGAGTACCCGCTCGAGCGCGCCTACCGCGACATCCGGGGGCTGTGCTTCGGGGCCGGGACGGTCGAGGCGCAGCGCAACTTCATCGGCCTGCGGGTCAGCGCCGGCGGCCGGACGGGATCGCCGGGCTGGTGCGCTCCCCTACAGGGCACGCCCTAGCCGGCAAGAGTGAAAGATACATTCTTGACGGAATGAATGTATCTGGTAGTCTTGAGTACGTGACCGACCTGGCGGAGTTGGTCCCCCGACGCCGCCCCACCCAACAGGAACGTTCGGCGAATACCCGCCAAGCGTTGCTCGACGCCACCATCGAGTGCCTGATCGATCTCGGCTACGACAATTCAACGACGGCGGCGATCTCTGAGCGTGCCGCCTTGTCCCGAGGTGCGCACCTGCACCACTTTCAAACCCGAGCCTGTCTGTTCCGATCGACGGTCGAGGTGCTGGCCCGTCGCGTCGGCCGGGAGTTCGCCGACCGAGTCAAAGCATTACCGCAAGGCGCCGGGCGCACGGCCGCAGCGTTGGACATGCTGTGGGCGGTGTATTGCGGTCCGCTGTTCACGACTGTGCTCGAACTTGCCGTGCACGCGCGCACCGATCCGGAGCTACGAGTCCAGCCCGCTCCTCTGGAGAGCACGTTCCGTCGAGAAGCGATGCCGCTTCTGCGACACGCATTCACGGGTAGGACTGAGAACCATGAGCTCGACGATCTGATCGCTTTGAGTCTCGCGACAGTCCGCGGGCTGGCGATCATGCCCTTGCTGGGTCAAAGCGCTGAAGCGAATGACAGCGCATGGAAGCGTAGCCGGGCCGAGTTGCTCCACCTACTGGAAACGCGGTCGGTCGAGGCGAGCTCTACACCTTCGACGGCGGGGTTTGGGAAGTAGTTCACAATTGAAATAGGAGTGGCCTTGACATTGGCGGGAGAAGTTCAGTCGGTCGGCGGTACCGGACTGGTAGTGGCGGACATGGGGTGGGGTCGTGGACAACTCGGACCGCTTCACTTCGTTCGAAGGCGCCAAGCGGATGGTCGATGCCGCAGACGGGGCATCCGGCGGGACCGCACATTCATGGGGAGGTTGCACGATGAGAGGGACTGACCGGCGGCTTCGCTTGCTCGTGCGAGGGTGCGTCTCAGGGTTCGCAGGATCTCGAATGCTGCGCCCGAGGCTGTGGCTGGCATGCGCAGCGATGACAACGGCGTTGGTATCGGCGGCGCCGTACACCCCTGCGCTGGCAGCGCAGGCGAGCGTGACACAGCACGGGTATCTCACGGCGCCCGATGGCTCATCGTTGAGCTATACGGTGGTGCTTCCCGGCGCGCAGGGGCAGTTCCCCGTGGCGATGGTCTATGACGGCTATTCGGCTGGTTACGCCCCGATGACGGATAATGGTGATGCACCCATCGCCAGCGCTCTGCTGGCGAAGGGGTTTGCGGTGATGGGGGTCAACGTCCCGGGAACGGGATGCTCGACCGGCTCAGTCTCCCCCCCGTTCAGCCAGGCCTGGGCCAAGGACGGTGCGGCAGCAGTCGCATGGGCCGCCTCCCAGCCATGGTCCACCGGCAGGGTGGGCATGTTCGGCGCCTCGTTCCCCGGCTTCATGGCGCTGTACGTCGCCGCGGAGCGACCGCGCGGCTTGGTCGCCATCGCACCGACCGCTTGGACGGGCAACTTCTACGACGCCGTCTACCCCGGTGGGATCTACAACGACGTCTTCCCGAATCTCTTTGACGCAGACCAACTCCAAGGGAGCGTCGGGGACGAGCAAGCCGCGGCGAACAACTCGGACGCGCAGTGTGAACTGAACTTCGCCCAAGACCAGGCGACCCGCGTCCCGGGCCAGAACGGCGGGCCGCCCCTGGATTACGTTGCGGTGCAGGCGCCGCAGCACCCTTACTACGACAACGAGTGGAGCAGTCTTCTCTGGGAGCTCAAGGACGCAATCCCCAACATAAAGGTGCCGGTGCTGACCCTGAACAGCTACCAGGATCAAATCGCATCCGCGAGCGGCATGAACTACTACTCACTTCTCGATCCGCTCCAATCATGGTTCATCCTCACCAACGGTTGGCACGCGATCGGGCAAAGCTCGAACACATGGGTCGATGAGACAGTCGCGTTCCTTGATCATTTCGTCGCCGGAGCCGATAACGGCTGGCAGAACACACCGAAAGTTCAGATCTGGCACGAGGCCTACGGCACCAGCAGTGGCGACGTTGAGCCACAGTGGACCACCACGGCGACGAGCTGGACGCTTCAGACCACCACGAGTGCGCTTTATCCCAGCGCCGGCAACCTCCTGAGCCAGGGCCCGCCCGTGAGTTCCGAGGCGCCGGACTCCTACCGCTACCCAATGCCCGCCGGGTCGACCGCCGACGCACAAGACAATCTGGCGGGGGCGTCCGCGCCCAGCTCCAATCTGTGGCAACTACCGGTTCCACCGGGCGGGAACGTCGCCTACACCACTCCGCCTTTGTCCAATGACCTCGACATCGTCGGTCCGTCCAGCCTGAACCTCTGGCTCTCCTCGACCGCGCCCGACACCGACGTACAGGTGACCATCAGCGAAGTCAGGCCCGATGGCCAAGAGCAATACATCCAACGCGGCTGGCTGCGCATCTCCGAACGCAAGCTTGGCGTGGGCTCCACGGCCACCTGGCCGCGCCCGACCTACCAGAAAGCCGACGTTCATCGACTTGTGCCCGGCGTGCCGACCTATGCACGGATCCCGATCTACCCCTTTGAGCACATCTTCCGTAGCGGATCGAGCATACGTATCTCGATCGAAGCGCCGGTTGGCATAACGGCAACGTTTGCTGGCTTCCTCTTCAACCCGACCCCAGCAAAGAATTCGGTCTGGCACGACCAGGGCCATGTCAGCGAATGGGTCTTCAACACGCTGCCGATCACCACTGCGGTCCCGCCTGCCCCGGCGTGTGGGAGCGTGCTCGAAGAGCCGTGCCGCACGAACACAGAGCCAGTGCCGTCCTCGGATACGAACGGCTAGGACTTGGCGAGGAGCATGATGATTTATTCGTATCCGACGAAAGCGGTGTGTTCCACTGTCCTCCACGATTGCCGCAGAGGCGACATGAGGACCCGGGATGACGGATATGACCACGTTTGACGAAGGCCGCTGGCATGTCTGCCCCCAAAATCAATAGTCTTAGCCAATAGCAAACTCCTTCTTCGGTGGGGCCAGCGTCGGCGCAGTGGGGGGGGATGCATTGATTCCAACGGTACGGAACGGCTGCAGGCCCTAGGCCATCCTCCCCCGCCATCCCGTTGGTGCCGAAGTGGGAGAGCGTTCAGCTAACCCATATCTCATGCGGGGAGTCTGAAACGGGGCCTAGCCCGTGAACCCGCAGCTCAGGAAGCCAACAGGCCAGTTCTGCTCGAACTCACCGGCTCTGTCAACCGGCGGTGCTGGAAGCCGACAGGGGTACTCACTCTTCACTGAGAGCAAGCAGGCGGTCAGCTATGACCGAGCTATTGCGTGGCGAAACCGGGGATGCCCAGCTCTCGCCAGTGGCAGGATGGCCCGGTGCGGGCACCATCCTTGGCTCTGGTAGCGGCGGTGTCGCTCTTCGTCGCTGGCTGTAGCAGCCAAGTGAACCATGGGACGGCGGCCATCCCACGCACCACCCCGGCGGCGGCGGCGGCCACCCGCAGCTTCCTGTCGGGTCCCGGGAGCGGGCTACTCCACATGAACTCGATGGCCTCCACGCTGACGCTCTCGACCCCGGCTGCAACCTGCCGATCCGATGGCGCCGGACTCGTCGGGATCGTCTCGACGTCGTCCTCCAATGGCCAGCTCGCCGACGAGCAGCTCGCCGAGTTGCTGGTTGACGAGGAATCTGCCCTGGCCGCCGCGCTGACGGACTGCTCGGCCCGGTCACCGAGCCCAGCGGCTTTGAACGAGCTCAGGACGATACGTTCGGATGTCATGAGCCGTCTACACAGCGATGGCGTCCGGCAGTGAGGTCATTGCGGTCCCGCAGCAGACCGATTCTTGTCGCCTGCATCGTGGTGGCATGCGGTCTTGTCGGCATGGCGGTGCCACCGGCTGCGTCTCCAGCCCAGACGCCACTCACCTGGCTGGCGGCAGGTGACTCCTTCTCATCAGGCCAGGGCCTTCCGCACGCGACGGGTCCTTGTGCTCGGGCTGAGCCCGGTTCTGGGTCCGAGACGTGGCCTGACGTCGCTTATGGAGATCTCGGAGGCACACGCTCGCGCTTCATGGAGCCCGCCCTCGTCGCGTGTACCGGCGCAACGACGGCCAACTTCATGACTGCTCCCGACAAGGGTGGCTCGTCAGAGTGGAATACCTCCATGGGCCGCTTCGATCTCGTCACCTTCACCTTTGGCGGCGACGACATCGGCTTTACTCCCATCCTCTACCAGTGTCTTGGCCTCTCTCGGCTGGTGGCAACAGTCGAGAATGCCTCGGCCGACATCGGCACGGGGGCACAGTCTGTAGCCCCGCTTCCATCAGATCCTGGGCACACGTGTCCCACCGCCTCCATCATCGAGGCCCGAATTACCGCTTTCGCCGCGTCTTACCGGGCGTGGCTCGAGGCCGTCGCCAACGTGGTTGTCGTGCCGGGTGGGAACATCGTCGTGCTTGGCTACCCCGATCTCATCGAGTTGCCCAAGTTCTGGCACCTGTGGGAGCAGAAGATCGGGTCGTGCTGGGGCATCGGTACCGCTGATGCGACCGAGTTGCGCGCCTTGGCCGGGGACCTCAACGCCACCATTGGAGAGGCGGTGGCAGCGGACAACACCTTGGCTCCGAACGGTGTTCACATGACGTTCGTCGATGTGAACAGTGCCAACGGGGCTACGCCGTCGAATGACGCCGACCTCGTTGAGCCCTCCTCCGGGACGCGGCACAACCTGTGCAGCGCTGACCCGTGGCTGAACGGAGCGACAGTCACCGGATCCCTCAGCGCCACGGACGACCTCAACCACACCTTCCACCCCAACCAGGCGGGCAATGACGCCATGGGCGCCCTGGCCGGCGGGGACATTGGCAAGCTCGATTGGTCGAAACTGGCGATATCGGAGGCTTCGGCGAAAACCGAACTGACAGCACTTACCGTTGGCATGAGCACCACCCTGGTGGAAGTACCTGGCGGATACGAGGCCGCCACCTACGACCAGCAGGGCAATATTGATTTTTGGAAACTGGATGGGGACCACCCGTGGATCGAGGTCGGCCAGAGCACGTACCCAATTCTTGGCTCGACCCACCTCAACCCGCCTGAGGTAACCGTGACGGGTGCGCTTCTGAGCGGAATGTCCAACGCTACATTCATAGCAGAAGGTATTTTTACCGGAGACGGGAGCGGGAACTTCATCGCATTTTCAAACGGCCAATCTGGGTGGGGAACACTCGCTCCACGGAGCTACGACAATCTTGTACCTACGGGTGCCAAATCAACAGACAATGGAACTCCTGGGATCGCGTGGCGGATCTCCTTTGAAGATGGCCTTCTCGAAACCTCCCAAGACAATCCGTTCTTCTCGACGGCAGAAGGTGGAATCTTTCCGCTCACAATCAGGTGGAAATGGACCGGGACAAGATTCACTGACGTCCACGACACAATCTTTACTGCACATCTCACGAGCGCTCCGGGTCCCGCAACTCCTCTGCCAGGGACATGTCCTTCGATCCCCCCTGACGGAACTTACGAGGGGTACATCGAAGGTTACCCAACAGGCCAAAGTGGGGGGTCGCCCACCAGTGATGGCAAAGTGCATTTTTTCATCGGGCAGAACCCAACACCGACTGGTATTACCGTGTGTCAATTCGCGGTCGACCCGAGTCTCGCTATGACGGTCCAGGCGACCACTAAGGCCGGTGGCACAGTCTGGGTCACCGCACCAGCTTGGTTCCTGGTGTCCGATGAACCATCCCTTTTGGGACCGACAACTCCTCTGACCCTTCACCCTGAGGAAGTCAAACTGGGATCGTCGCCGTACTACGTTCCCTCGGGACTCGGATTGAGCGCCATCAGTTCCGATCTCGGCGTTCCAGACATTCCAGACATCACTCAGGGCATTGGCCTCGTGCCGACACCAACCTATGGTCAAGTCAATATCCACGATGGGAAAGTCACGGCTATAGCGATCTTGCCGAATATCGGGAACACGGACTCAACTCCGACGACGGCGCCATCGGGAAACTCCGGTGACTCCGGAAACTCGGGCTAGTGCCCTGACCACCAATCGAACCGCTCTGCACCCCCCACCACAGGCTCGTCCCACCGATGATCAGCCGTTGCTCTTGGGGGCCAATCGGCTGGATCCTCCAATCGTCCCGATGCTGGGAACGAGCAGGGGGTGCGTCACCCCTTCCCACGAGGATGTCCGCCCAGAGGACTTGCCTCAGATTGGCATTGACCCACTTTGACGGCTGCGGACGGGCTGCCTTCAAGGTTCACTGTCTCCCTTGTCCACTGACCTTGGGAGACAAGAGTCTCGACTCTCGAACCACTCCCTTCTGCCGCCGCCGGTAGAGCTGGAGCGATACGGCACGGCCCGACGCCGCTGATCTGCCTCACGACAAGGTGCGCGCATTCGACATGTAGCGATCGGGAATTCAAGTTCGAGGGGGCGTAACTAGTGACTCGGTCCCACGGCAACTCCCAGGATGACTCCAAGGAAAGTACCGCGCGGAGGTGTGAACCGCTGCATGCGACCGGTAGCCAGATCTACGATGACATAGGCTGCATTCCGCGAAGGATTACTGGCCCCTCCGACCGCAATAGCCGTGCCGGACGCCGATATCGCCACCCGCTCGATCTGGATGCCGACATCAATTGGAGAGCCAAGCGAAAGGGTTGTCGGATCGATCGGGGTCAAAGCGCCGGGGAAGGAATCGACGGCATACGGAGTCCGGTCCCAGGGATCCAAGACTACAAAAGTGGCCCCGCTCACCGGAACCAACGCCGAGTTCTCTGGCGACCCGAGCGGGGTGGCGTAGACGCCTTGGCCCGGACTTGAGATGAAGGCGGTCTTCCCGTCCGGCGATATGACGATGGAACCGAGTCTGATCTGCGGTAGCGAGATCGAGGCCTCCGCAGTCTTCGTGGAGAGGTTCACGGGAGTGATCTTGTCCTGACTCCCAGATACTACGTAGGCAGTGTTCCCGTCGGAGGAGATCGCGATCCACCCGCATGGCCCGCAAGGAACCGGAATCGGACGCCCCACGCGCCTCTGAGTGAGGTAGACGGGATACAGATCGTGATCGCCTCCCACGTAGACGGTCAGCTCGTCCGGCCCGACAGCGATCGTTGCGCCTCCCCCGATCTGCGGCAATGGCAACGAATCCCGGAGCCGGCCAGTGCTCAGGTTGACAATCGCAAGCGTCCACTTAGCGTCCGGGGCCGAGCCGCTGGCGAGCAGTGCATAACCGAGAATGCCGTCGCCCGAGACGGCGAGGTTCACCACCGGATCTGCAAGCTCGATCGGCGTCCCGATCCTTCCGCTCGGAAGCCCAATAGGCACGATGTCGTGCGAGATGCCGTCGTACGCCCACGCCACGTACTGCCCAAGCGACGATTCTCGAGCAGCAGACGAGCCAATGCCGCCCGTGGTACTGGAACCTGTCCTTGGGGCGTTCGTGCTGCTGCAACTCGTCAAGAACAAACCGCCACACGCGATGAGCAGAAGGGCACGCCGCACGGATCGTGATTATGACAGAATTGCCTCCACTTGGTTGATAGTCGCTTGAGCCCGCATTCCGACAGATGAAAGTGCGACAAACTGCCGAGTTCCTCCGTCTGCGCGGCGTTGCCGGAGCCCAAGGTGAGTTTGCCCTCCACGCCCTCTGCCACAACTTGCGAAAGGTGGCCCGAGCGTGATGAGCGGTCAGCGATGGCACCTCACTTATCGCCACCGGACTCAAAAGCGAGCCCAGAAGCACTCTCCAACTGGAACCATTGGTGCGACGGGCGATCGAAAACGACGAAGCGACTGATATGAAACCTCAGGTCGATCGCGTCGGCGTGTTCTTACCCACGCACCAGCGGTTCAGGCGCCCGTGGCGAGGGCCAGCGCTTCGAGGTTCTCGTAGAGCCGCGCCTCCCCGGCATGCTTCCTCATGGCCAGGGCGGAGGGGCCCACCCGGCTCCAGATGCCGTCAATCCAGAGGAGGTCCACCAGAAGGGCCCGGTCGAGGAGCCCGTGCTTGACCAGGGTGCCCATCGTCTCACCGAAGAACAGGACCTTCTTGACCGCCGGGTTCTTCATGTCAACCTTCTCGGGTTCGAAGCCCTCGTCGAAAATGGCACTGAGCGCGTCCTCGAGGCCCATCTCCGTACCCCAGCGCATGAGCTGGACCACCAGGGTGCCGTCTTCGTGTGTGGCCACCATCGCAACCTCGCTATCCTCGTCTCCCGGACCGGCTCTGCGCCGCTTCCTGGGGACAGACCGTATCCGTTCGGGCTGCGACGGGGCGGGTGGACCACCCCTTCACCGGGGAGGCCGGTGAAATGACGCCGGAACTCCCGAAGTCGGTGCGGTCATGGGCGACATTGGAATGTCGGGGCCTTCTGAGGTCTCGATCTTCCACGCGGTCGACGCCCCCGGCTCCATTTAGGGCGCCGGGCCAGGGGCGGGCCTCCCAACCGGTCGTCCCTCAATCCCCGAGCCTCTCTTGGAGGGCGCGCAGTTCGTCCCGGAGTTCGCTCACCTCGCTGCGGAGAATGGCCAGCGCGGTCCCCACGTCGAGGGGAACCGCCTCGACCCCATCTGCCTGCTCGGGGCCCTCGGCGGCGCTCGGGAGGTCGATGCCCGCTACCGGTCCCACCAGCGGACAGGACCATCGCTCCTCCTTCTGGCCCGGGCCACGGCCGAGGTTGGAGGCCAACCCTTCCTCCCGTGAGGCGAGGGAGCCGAGTTCGCTCATGACCCCTTCGAGCCCATCGAAATCGGCCATCCGGTCCGTCCTGATGCGGAGCTCCCCGAGCGTTTGGGGACCGCGCAAAAGGAGCACCGCCACCAGCGCGCACTGGCGCCGGTCCAGCGCCAGCGTCTCGTCAAGGACGTGGCGGTAGCGCACCACGCTCCGCCCATGTGAGGGGAGCACGGCCCGGGCCAGACGTTGGCGCTTCAGGTCGTCGATGGCTGCCAGGACGGTGGTCTCGTCGTAGACGACCACCGGGTCCCGGTTGGTGGTCTGGTTACAGGCGGCCACCAGCGCGGTGAGGGTGAGCGGGTACTGCTGGGGCGTCGTGAACTGCTTCTCGACGAGCGTGCCGAGGACCCGTGCTTCCTCTGCTCGCAGTCTCATCGGGATGGAGCATACGGTGCGCACACGTCCGGTCGATGGGGAGGATCGGCCCCGCGTACACGGCGGTTGGCGTCAGGAGCCCGGGACGCAGGCCGCGATGTGCGGCACGGTGCTGGACCCGGTGAACACCGTGAAGGGTCCTCGGGCGAAGCCGTCCTGGGCCTTAATGGGAGGTGCCCCGAACACCTTCAGGAAGGTGTTGATGAGCGCGGCCACCGGCTTGGGGATGGTGTAGCCGACGCCGTACTCGTCGAATATGGCGAGCGAGGCGGTCCGGCAATCGAAGCCGGAGACCGCCGCGCCCTCGGTCAGGCCGGTATTGATGGCCAGGGCGAAGTACACACCGGTCCGGAACCCGAGCAGGCCGAGTCCGACCGAGAGCTTGGCCTGGTAGTTGAGGGCCATCGCCGCCGGACCGATGGCTTCGAGGGCCATGGTGCTGGTCGGCTTGGTGGTGGCCTCGACGCCGTGCGGCACGTAGACGCTGGGGCTCCCGTTGCGGATCCCGAATCCGAGGTTGCCGGAGAATTTGAATTTGCCGGTGGCCGCGAACACCGAGGGATGGGAGGTGAACGCCACGGCCATGCCGAAGACCTGGTCCATCCCGATGGTCAGCGGTATCCCGAAGGCGGTGATCGGCACGCTGAAGTCCACCGGGATGTCGACGTGCTGCTCCTTCACGTCGCCGGCCAGGCCAGTGGTGCTGGTGGCGGTGAGCGCGATCCCGAAGCCGCCCGCCCCGTGCAATATGACGGCGGCGTTCACCAGCTTTCCGCCCACGATCTTCAGGTCGAAGCTGACCGTCGGCTTCTCCAGGTGCAAGGTCGCGGTGGCTGACAACTTCAGGCCCTTGTCGTCGTAGGAGACATGCACCCCGACGCCACCGGCGCAGCAGAACGGGCTGAAACGGTAGGCGCCCACCGACGACGGTGACGGTGACGGCGATGGTGAGGGCAGCCCGCCCGGCCCGGGCGTCAGGGCCAATGCGGGAAGAGTCGATCCCGGGTGCGCAGCGGCCAGATCGGCCACCAAGTGCAGCGGGGGCGTGGTCAGGGTGGCCGGGCCGGCGCCGGGGCCCGTGCTCCCGGGAGCGTCGAAGGCCGCCAGCTGCGTCACCGCCCCAGGCTGGTCAGTGGCAGAGTACGCCTCGGGAGAACTCAGGGACACGGGCGTCGTCGACGAGAAGTCGCCGTCGCGCACCACATCGGTGATGTTCACCGGACCGAGCACGACCTGCGTGTCGGACCCGGACTTCCGCACCGCCAGGATGCGCCCCACGCCGAGGCTGCTGGCGAAGAGGATCTTGCCCGGCCGCAGCGCACCGACATTGGGAGCGGACCCGCTGATCGTCCACAGCAGCCCGTTCGCGCTGACCGAGGTCACCGAACCGGAGCCGCCCACCAGGACCACGTCGGGCTGATAGGTGATGCCTGCCACCTGTTGGGGGCTGGCGCCGTACTTCAGATCGTTGCCGCTCAGCCTCGAGGCGGAAGTGGTGGCCCCCGAGCAGGCCGCCAGCACCAGGGAACCGGCGAGGAAGGGCACCAGCCACCTGCCCGGGCGCGGGCGCCGACCCACCGCCCCCGTTCCCCCCATCCCCTGATGCCCGGCCTTCCCCGGCCTCGTCACGGGTTGGTGGAGGTGAGCACGTCATCCTCACCCACGGCGACGCAGAGCCTGGTGGTCGGGCACGCCACGCCGCCTTCCAGGTGGTTCTGGGTGCCGACGGACTTGTCGAAACCCCAGGTCTTGGCGCTGCCGGTGGGATGGGTGGTGGAGAGGATGTCGGTGGCCACGTCCTCGGCCACGCAGAGCTTGGTGCTGGGGCAGGCGAGACCGACCGGTGGAACCTGCAGCTTCGCCTTGGCCCACTGCGACGTGCCACCGGCCGGTGCGGTCGAGTGCCACACGTCATTTGTCCCGACCGCCAGGCACAGGTGTGCGCTCAGGCAGGAGACGATCCCCAGGCCGCCCGAGGAATCCACGGGCGCCAGGGTCCATGCCGCGGCGCCGCCGGTGGGATTGGTGCTGGTGAGCACGTTGCCACTGAAGTCCCCGGCCACGCACAGGGTGGAGTTGGGGCAGGAAATCGCCTCAATGCTGTTGGCATCGGGGTTCCCCCCCGAAGGTTCGGGGTCAACCGCCGTCGTGGCCCACGCCGAGGCGCCCCCGGACGGGTTGGTGGAGGTCACCGCGTTGCCCGAGGTGTCGACGGCGACGCACAGCTTGGCGCTGGGGCAGGACACGCCGTCCAGGGAGTTGTAGAACGTCGTATCGACCTCGTTCGTCACCCAGGCTGCCGTGCCACCCGTGGGGTTGGTGGAGACGATGGCGTTGCCGCTGCCGTCGACGGCGACACAGAGGTGCACCGTGGGGCACGAAATGCCGGTCAAGCTGGTCGTCCCGTCAATGTCGGTCAGCTTCCAGGCCGAGGGGCCGCCCGCCGGGTTGGTGGAGACCAGCGCATTGCCGGCGAAGTCCACGGCGACGCAGAGGTGCACCGTGGCGCACGTCACGGTGACCAGCTTGTTGGGGTCGGTGAGGGTCACCAGTTTCCACTTTGCCGCGGTGGAACCCCGCCCCGTCGACGGGTGCTTGGAACTCGCCGCAGCCGGGCCGCCCGTCATGGCGGCGGTGGCCAGGGCGGCGGCGACGACCACCACAACGGACGCCAGGCGGATCTTCACGGCCTGATCCCCCGGAGTGCGCCTCTCAGCGCTGCATCGACTTGGTCTCGACGAACTCCTCAAGGCCGAAGCGGCCCCGCTCGCGCCCGATGCCGGACTGCTTGTACCCGCCGAAGGGCGCGCTCGGGTTGAATGCCCCCCCGTTGATGTCGACCTGGCCGGTCCGCATCTGCCGGGCCACCTTCTCGGCCCGGGCCGGGTCACCGCTCCACACCCCGCCGGCCAGGCCGTAGGGCGTGGCGTTGGCGATGTCGATGGCTTCCTGTTCGCTGTCGTAGGGGATGATGGAGAGGACGGGCCCGAAGATCTCCTCGTTGGCGATAGTCATGGTCCGGGTCACCTCGGAGAAGACGGTCGGCCGCACGAAGAAGCCCTTCTCCAAGCCCTCGGGTGCCTCCGCCCCCCCAGTGACCAGCTTGGCCCCCTCCTCAATCCCCTTGTTGATGTAGCCGCGCACCCGGTCGCGCTGCACCGAGGAGATGAGCGGGCCGAGCAGGTTGGTGGCCTCGAAGGGGTCCCCGGTGGCGAAGCCCTCCGCCGAGGCCTGGGCCAGCTGCTCCACCTCGGCCAGCTTGTCGCGGGGGACCAGCATGCGGGTGAGGGCCGAGCAGGTCTGCCCGGAGTTCAGGTAGCAGGCGAAGACCCCGGCGGGGACGGCGGCCGCGAAGTCGGCGTCGTCGAGCAGGATGTTGGCCGACTTCCCGCCCAACTCCAGCGACACCCTCTTCACGCTGCCGGCCGCCAGCTCCATGACCCGCTTGCCGGCCCGGGTGGAGCCGGTGAATGAGACCATGTCGACCAGGGGGTGGGCGGCGATGGCCTCGCCCACCACGGGGCCGACCCCGGTCACCAGGTTGAAGACCCCGGCCGGCAGGCCGATCTCGTGGATCACCTCGGCCAGCGCGAAGGCGTTCAGGGGCGCCACCTCGGAGGGCTTGAGGACGACGGTGCAGCCGGCGGCCAGCGCCGGTGCCACCTTGAGGACGATCTGGTAGAGCGGATAGTTCCACGGCGTGATGGCGCCGACGACGCCGACGGGCTCCCGGACCACCAGGGAGTTGCCGACCTCCTCCTCCCAGGGGAAGGCCTCAGCCGCTTGGGCGGCGTCGGCGAAGGCGCCGGCGGGCAGGCCCACCTGAATCATCCCCGACAGCGAGATCGGCATGCCGACCTCGTGCGAAATGATGGCGGCGATCTCGTCGGTGCGGGCCGCCAGGGCCTCACCGATGCGGACCAGGAGCTTGGATCGCTCCTCACGGGAGGTGGCCGACCAGGCCGGGAAGGCGGCGGCAGCGGCCCGGACGGCCGCGTCGACGTCCTCGGGCGTCCCCTCGGGGATGGTGGCCATGACCTCCTCGGTGGTGGAGTCGACGACCTCCAGCGTGCCGGGGCCGCTGGAAGCCACCCATGCGCCGTTGATGTAGATGGTGTCCCGCACGTCCATGTGACCCTCCCTGATTGATGCCGATTGATCCTGATTGATCCTGAGTGGCCTCACCTTACCGACGCCGCGCCGGTTCCGCCCCTTAAGCTCTTCGGCCCGCCAGCGAATCCTCAGTCCTTCTTGCCCAGGAGTGGGTGCTCGCCCATGCCCACCGGCTGGAGGTGCTGGCCGAGGACCTCGTGGAAGTGCTCGGACACCTCGGTCGGGGTCCAGCCGCCCTCGCGCCACATGGTGGCGATCTGGCGTGGCGTCTGGAAGAGCGTGTAGGCGAAGCCGGTGCGGCCGAGCACCTGCCCGTTTACGTAGGAGGCACCTTCTGAGGCCAGGAACGCGACCAGGGGCGCGTTCAGGGCGGGGTCCTGGTCGGCCGGCGGCTCGGCCCCGGCATAAAGGCCCTCGGTCATGCGGGTGAAGCCCGCCGGCGCCACCGCGTTGACCGTGATGCCGTAGCGACCCAGCTCCAGCGCCCACACGAACGTCATGCCCATGATGGCCGCCTTGGCGGCGCCGTAGTTGGTCTGCCCGAAGTTGCCTCGCAGGCCGGCCGAGGACGTGATGTTCACGATGCGCCCGTAGCCGGCCTCCTTCATGAGGGGGGCGGCGTGGCGGACGGTGTTGAACGTGCCCTTCTGGTGCACGGCGATGACGGCGTCGTAGTCGGCCTCGTCCATCTTGACCAGCGTGCGGTCCCGCACGATGCCCGCGTTGTTGACCACGATGTCGATGCGGCCGAAATTCTCGACCGCCGTGCCGATGATGCGCCCCGCGGCCTCGAAGTCGCTCACCGAGTCGTGGTTGGGTACGGCGTCGCCGCCGGCGGCCCCGATCTCCTGGCACACCTCGGCTGCCGGGTCGTCCCCCGTGCCTTCGCCACCCAGGGATACCCCGACGTCGTTGACCACCACCTTGGCCCCTTCGGAGGCCAGGCAGAGTGCGATGTCACGCCCGATCCCGCGTCCCGCACCGGTCACGACCGCCACCCGTCCGTCAAGGAGTCCCATGGGGAGACAGTATCCCGCCGTCCCGTTTCCTGACAGCCGTGTCAGGCGCGCGCCGGGGGTTGTACGATCTGCCCAGACGACCGGGCGCGCAACCTGCCCGGCGAGCGAGGAGGGACCGACCGATGGCCAAGTATGTGGAGAACGCAGCCGAGGAAGTGCTGGCCGCCGCCAAGGAGCTGCTGGAAAAGGGACTGGTCGAGGGGACCTCGGGCAACATCTCGGCCCGCCAGGAGGACGGGAACGTCGCGGTGACCCCGTCGTCACTCGACTACCGGATCATGGAATTGGACGACATCGTCATCGTGAACCCGGCCGGCGAGGTCGTTTCCGGGGAGCGCGGCCCCACCTCGGAGATCAAGCTCCACCTGGCCGTCTTGGCCGCCTACGAGGACCTCGCCGTGGTCATCCACTCGCACGCCGTGCACGCCACCATGTTCGCCGTGGCCCAGCAGCCCATTCCGACCTGCATCGACGAGTTCACCGTCTACCTGGGCGGAGAAGTGCGCTGCACCGAGTATGCCCCCAGCGGTTCGGACGAGCTCGGGGAGCAGACCGTGAAGGCGCTGGAGAACAGGGGTGCCGCACTGATCGCCAATCACGGCATGGTGGCTGTCGGCACTGATATGCACAAGGCCATGCACAACACCGCGTTGGTAGAGCGCAGTGCCAAAATCATCTGGGGTGCCCGGCAATTGGGCGCCATCCACCCGCTGCCCGAGAAGATCAACGAGAACTTCGCCAGCGTGTACCCCTTCATGCGGTAAGTCGGCGTCATGCCTGACGGAAGGATCCGGGCCCGGTTGGCCGAATTGGGCCTCACCCTGCACGGGCCCCATCCCCCTCACGATCCCCTGGACGCCGTGGTGGTCCACGGCGGGATCGCCCGCACGTCGGGGCAGCTGCCCCGCATTGACGGCGTCCTCACCTGTGTCGGGCGCCTGGGGGACACGGTCAGCGTGGAGGAGGGGCGCCAGGCTGCCGTCGTGTGCGCCCTCAATGCCCTGGCCGTCCTCGAGTCGGCGCTGGGATCCCTGGACCGCATCTCCCGGGTCCTCACCGTGACCGGGTTCGTGTCCTCGGCCCCGGACTTCTACCAGCAGCCCGCCGTGGTCGACGGCGCCAGCGAAGTCCTGTCCTACGTCTTCGGGGAGGCCGGGCGCCACACCCGCTCGGCCGTGGGCGTCGCCGCCCTGCCCCGCAACGGGGCCGTCGAGATTGAGGTGACGGTGGCGCTCAGCGGGTGAAGCCGGCCGCCATGACGGGCCGGGCGACGTCGGCCAGGTCCCAGTAGCCGCAGGTGCCCTGGGTGCGCAGCTCGGTCACCGCCTGCACCGCGGCGCCGTAGGCGGCAACGGCGATGACCCCGCCGACCGAAATCCGGCTCACCCCCAGCTGGGCCAGCTCGCCCACGGTCGGCGCACCGGGGACCACCAGCACGCTGACCGGCCGGTCGACCGCGCCGAGCAGCTGGCGCAGGTCCGCCGGGTCGACCACCGTCGGGGCGAAGAGCACGTCGGCACCGGCGTCCTGGTAAGCCTGCAGGCGGGTGATGGTGTCGCCCAGGTCGGGGCGCCCGCGCAGGTAGTTCTCGGCCCGGGCTGTCAGCACCACCGGCACTGGCCCGGCGTGCGCCGCCTCGGCGGCGGCCCGGACCCGATCGGCGGCGTGGTCAAGTTCGTAAATGGGTTGGTCGGCCAGTCCGCTGAAATCCTCCACCGAGCAGCCGGCTACTCCGCAGGCCACCGCCTCGGTGACGGTGGCGGCCACGCCGTCGGGATCGTGGGCGAAGCAGTTCTCCAGATCGGCCGAGAGGGGGACGTCGGTGGCGCCGGCCAGGTCGGCCACGTGTGCCAGCACCTCGGTCCGGGACAGGGCGCCGTCGTGGCGCCCCCTGGTGACGGCGAACCCGCCGCTGGTGGTGGCCAGGGCCTCGAACCCGAGGGTGGCGAAGAGCACGGCCGAGCCGACATCCCAGGCGTTGGGCATGAGGAGGGGAGTGCCCGGCTGGTGGAGCTGACGGAAGCGGGCGGCGCGCGCGGTCTGGGTGGACATGTCCGCAGGGTAGTTGCCTAGGCGGCGAACTCCCAGTACTGGAACTCGCACATCATGGGCAGGATGTACTTCACATAGAGGGAGTGGATCTTGACGACCTTCTGGTCGTCGACGTGCAGGTCGATGAGATCGAGCCGGTCGTCCGACTTGCGGAACGCCTCGGCCCGCTCCTGTATGCCCTGCAACTCCTGCAGTGAGCCCACCGCCAGACCGAAGTGGTCCATGCGGGGACACTGCATGGGCTCGTCCTCGGCGATGAGGAAGATGAACTGGTCCCAGTGGACGCAACTGAGGATCAGTCGGTGGCAGTCCTCGGTCATGGTCGGCATCTCGTCGAATCCGAGCACCTCGTGGAAGAACCGGCAGATGTCGTCGCGGCTCTCCTGGCCCAGGAGGTCGGCCGGGAGCGACATGGCCACGTGGTTGAAGCGGGGATTGCCCGTTGGATAGAAGGGATGGGTCATCAGCCGCGCACTCCGGGAGCCACCATGACCTTGCCGGCGATGCGTCCTTGGGCCAGGGCCTCCAGGGTTTCTCCCAAGGCGTCGAGGGGCACTTCGTCGGGGTGGATGAACAGGTCGTTGGGGAACGAGCCCGAGGCCAGCAATTCAAGGGCTCTTTCGAAGCCGTCCAGGTCGTAAATGAACGATCCGCACACGGTCAGCTCGTTGAGAATCATGCGGTTGGGGTCGAAGGTCGGATGCTCAATGCCCGCACCGACCATCACCAGGACGCCGCCGCGCCGCAATTGATGGAAGCCGGATTCAATGGCGCTCTTGTGTCCCGAGCACTCAAGCACCACGTGGACTGCGCGTGAGGACAGCTTCTCGGGCTCCCAGGCCGGGAAGGTCTCGAGCTCGGCCGGGTCGATGACCTCGGTGGCGCCGACGTCGGAGGCCAGCCGGCGGCGACCCTCGTTCGGTTCGACCACCGTGATGGTGGTGACCCCCATGGCCCGCAAGGCGGCGATGGTGAGAGCCCCGATCGGACCGGCGCCGATGACCATGGCGGTGTCGCCCGCGACCACGCCCGAGCGGGTGATGCCGTGCAGGGCGACGGCCAGCGGCTCGGCCAGTGCGGCGTGGCGGGCCGAAAGGCCCTCGGGCAACCGCAGCACTCCGGCCGCCCGCACCAGGATGAACTCGGCGAAGGCCCCGTCACCGTGCTCGGTGATGGCGTTCTGGCGACCTTCGCACTGCGAGGGCTTGCCCTCCCGGCAGCGCCGGCAGGCCCCGCACTTGGGTGATGCGCTCCCGACCACCCGCTCGCCGACCGTCCAGCCGGTGACCGCGCTGCCCACCACCGCCACGGTCCCCGTCCACTCGTGCCCGGCCACCGCACCGGGTTTGAAGCCCCACCCGTCGCGCAGCTGGTGGATGTCCGAGCCGCAGATACCGCACGAATGCACCCGGATGACAAGCTCATCGGGTCCGGGCCGGGGCACCGGGCGGTCCTCCACCGTGATGACCCCGGGTGACTGGTAGACCGCCGCCGCCATAGTGTCGGGGAGCGGATCGGGAGGGGCGTTGCCTGACACGGGTGTCACGTTAGGCGCCCGCCTCCAGCCAGGCGAGCCCGCCGGCCAGGTGGCGAAGGTAGTCCGGGGTCTCCCAGGCCCCGGGGAAGTGGCCCAGAGCCGTGTAGAAGGTGCGCCCGCGGGACTCGGTGTGGCACCAGGCCAGTGGGAAACCGCTGGCAGGGACCCGCCCTCCGGGGACCGACAGGTCGACCTGGTCGTCGGCCAGCCGGAGCAGCACGCGGGCGTCGGGGCGCAGGGCGCGGAAGAGGTAGATCTCGTCGCGCCAGGGCCAGCGCTCTCCCAGGTGCGCCGTGGCCGGGTGGCCGCGGTCAGCCACGTCAATGACGAACTCCTGGGTCCAGGGGTGCCCGTCGAAGCGGCCCCCGATGAGCGCGCCGTACTCGGGCCAGCCGTGGCAGGCGTCGGTGGCCGAGTGCACGCCGAGGACGCCCAGGGCACCGGACCGCCAGGACGCCAGCGCCGCTTCCTTCTGCGCGGCGCTGAACGGCGTCTCGCCGATGGTGAAGAGCGCCAGCACGCGGGCGGTCTCGATCTGGTGGGTAGCCAAGTTGCGCACGTCGTGGACCACGACGGGGGAGAGGCCCGCCAGTTCGGCCAGCTGCTCGAGGGCGGTGGTGGCCTGGGCCAGCACCCCGTGGACCCCGGCCGGGCCGTCGGCGTAGGGGGCCACCTGGGTGACGATCAGCATGTGTTCGGGCACCTGGGGCAGTGTACGGCTGGTGCCATGGCGTTGCCGGGTGGTCCAATGCAGGCAGACATTCCGAGGAGGAGGCCGGGCGTGGGTAACGACAGCCAGCAACAGATCGGGGCGACACTGCTTCAGTTGGGCTCGGCCACCCTGGGAGAGTCGGGGGGACTGGCCACCGATAGCCGGCTCAAGGGGGTGTGGCCGGGCGCCGCGCTGGCCGCTCCGGCCTATCCCGTCGGGTGCACGCCGGGGGACAACCTGGCCGTGCACGTGGCGGTGACCGCAGCACCCCGGGGCAGCGTCCTGGTGGTCGACGTGGGCCGGGTGGCCGGTCGGGGCTACTGGGGCGAGGTGCTCACCACGGCGGCCGAGGCGGCCGGCCTGGCCGGCCTGGTCATTGACGGGGGGGTGCGCGACGTGGCAGCGCTGGAAGCCCACGGCTTCCCGGTGTTCTCCTCGTGCATCGCGCTCCCCGGTGCCACCAAGGATCAGCGGGGGACGGTGGGGGTCCCGGTGCGGGTCGGGGGTGTCGTGGTCAACCTGGGTGACTGGGTGGTGGGCGACGCCGACGGGGTGACGATCGTCCCGGCCCGGTCGCTCGACGAGGTGGTGGCCGCCGGGCAGGCCCGCCAGGGCAAGGAGGCGGGGTACTTCGCCGCCCTGCGGGCGGGCTCGACGACCGTCGAGCTCCTCGGCCTGGAGGCCTCGCTCATCACGGGCGCCACCCCTACATGATCAGGATGCCCGGGTCGGCCGCCCCGACGGCACCCGGGCCGGCGGTGGCAGGATGCCGCCATGACAACCGAGCGTATTGAGGTCCAGCGGACGATCGGGGCCGACCCGACCACCATTTTTCGGCTCCTGAGCGACCCGCAGGGCCATGTGGCCATCGACAGCTCCGGCATGTTGATGGACGCCACGGGGGAGCCCGTGCGAGCCGTCGGCGACACCTTCGTCGTGCACATGGACCGCGAGGCCCTGAACGACTACCCGATGGGCCTGTACGACGTGACCGTGACCATCACCGCCCTGGAGCCCGACCGGGAGATCGCCTGGACGATTCTCGGGCAGATCCGGCCCCAGATCGGCCACGTGTACGGCTATACCCTCGAACCCACCGCAGTCGGCACCCTGGTCACCTCGTACTACGACTGGTCGGACATCGACCCCGTCTGGAAGGAGGCCGACATCTTCCCGGTCATATCAGAGGGGGCCCTGCGCGCCACCCTGGGCATCCTGGCCCGCACCGTCAACCGCGGGGACGAGGTGCGCTAAGGGCTCGGCCACGTCCCGACATGCCTCGACGAGTTCCAGGTCGAGGTTGGTGTCCTGCCCGGTTGCCGTGGCGAGACATCTCTAGTCGCCTGCCCTTCGGCAACGGCACATCAGGATGGTGAGCCGAAGTGACCCCAGTGCGTGGCGATAATGAGAAGTAAGCCAGCAAGGGCGAGTGCAACGCCTGCGACGATATTTCTCATTGTGGGCATTTTGAAAGCCGGGATTTGAGCGGCGAGAAGCCAGATACCGGCGAACAAGATCAACAGGAATCCGACCTCGGCGAGGATGACTCCCGTTCTCTGGCTCACGGACGGATAGTCGCTATTCCGATCGATCGGAACTGCGCCGGATGATCCTGCTCGGGGTTCTGGTCAGTGGACTTGGCAAACCGCCGCCAACCACGGTTCGGGCCCAGCGGGTCCGGGCCGCCGGTGCGGATAGGGAAAGCGTTGCCGGTCGGGTCAAGAGCAAGTGGCGGGGAGTGGCGGGCCTTGGGTATCGCTCATCAAGACCATCCACCTCCAGACCACCGAGCAGCTGAACCCGGGGGAGTTGCCCTCAGAACCGACCGCGATCAGACGAGCCCATTGAGCGAGCATTGGTGCGAGGCACCCGGTTAGACCGCGCCGAAGATGCGCCGGGCCACCCATGGCAGGGCGATCGCCATAGGGTTGAGGGCGATGGAAGATGCGCTCGGGGAGACGTGGTGCAGTGGTCGGGCTGATCACCTTTGCCTCCGGGGGACCCCCCGGTGCGGGCGTCGCGGGTACTCCGCAACAGGGTCCGGTGCTGGGGATCCCCGTGACCACGGCGGGTGAGGGCGGCGCCGGCACGCTGAATCCTCGCCTCATGAGGGACCTGCGGGACATTGTGGGTCCCGAGCACGTGCTGGTCGATCCGGACGTGACGGCGTCCTACGCGATCGATTGGACCCGAAGATTCCAGGGCACCACGGAGGCGGTCATCCGACCTGGCGATGGCGTCGAGGTGGCCGAGGTGGTGGGGCGGTGCCGGGACGCCGGGGTCGCCATCGTGCCCCAGGGCGGCAATACGGGACTGGTGGGTGGCGGGGTCCCGCTCGGGGGCGAGGTTGTCCTCAGCCTGTGTCGGCTTTCGTGGATCGACGATGTCGATGAGCTGGGGGGCCAACTCACCGCCGGAGCGGGGACTTCCATAGTCGACATCCAGGCTGCCGCGGTGGCGGCGGGGTGGGTCTACGGCATCGATCTGGGCAGCCGGGACAGCGCCACGATCGGGGGCACCATTGCCACCAACGCCGGCGGGCTACAGGTGCTCCGGTACGGACCGACCCGGGCGCAACTGACGGGTGCCGAAGCCGTTCTCGGAACCGGCGCCACCATCTCCCACCTGGGCGGGCTCATGAAGGACAACACGGGCTACGACCTTTCAGGCTTGCTCTGTGGCAGCGAGGGCACGCTGGGCGTGGTCACCGCGGCCCGCCTGCGGTTGGTGCCACCCGCTCCCGAGCGACTGGTGGCGCTGCTGGCCTTCTCTTCCACCGGGACTGCATTGGGGGCGGCGGCGCTCCTGCGACGGTCAATTCCGGAATTGCAGTCGCTTGAGCTCTTCTTACAGGCGGGCCTGGAATTGGTCTGCACCGTCACCGGGATGGCAAGGCCGTTCACCCAACCGCACGCGGCCTACCTATTGGTCGAGGTCGCCGGTCAGCGTGACCCGATGCCGATGGTGGCCGGTGTGCTCGACTCAATCCCCGCAGTGCAAGACGTGGCGGTGGCCACCGAACCGTCCCGCAGGGCCCACCTGTGGCGCTACCGCGAGGCCCACACCGAGGCGATCAACACCCTCGGCCGTCCGCACAAGCTCGACGTCACGTTGCCCGCACCCGATCTGGCCGCGTTCATCGAACAGGTTCCCGGTGTGGTCAGCGACGCCGACCCGCGCGCCACGACCTGGCTCTTTGGGCATGCGGCGGATGGCAACGTCCACGTGAACATCACTGGAGTGAGCCCGGACGAGTTCTCGGTGGACGAACGGGTGCTGGTTTTCGCGGCCGGGATGGGTGGCAGCATCAGTGCCGAGCACGGCATCGGGACGGCCAAGCGGCCCTGGCTCCGCCTCAACCGGAGCGATGCCGAACTAGCGGCCTTTCGTGCCATAAAGACCGCACTCGACCCGGCGGGGATCATGAACCCGAATGTCCTGCTCCCCGCCGTCTGACCGCGATGGCCCGCTACCATCCCGCAGCTATTCAGGTTGTGAGCACTCGGCGCAGCGACCCAACATGGCGAAGTGATGGGGGTCGATGGAGAAACCGAACTGAGCCCGGGCCGCCTTGGCCAGGCCGTTGAACAGCGCATCGGGGGCTTCGATCAACGTCCCGCATTCCTCACAGACGAAGTGTCCGTGGACGGATGAGGCCAGGTGGTAGGTGGCCGGCCCGTGCCCCATATGGGCGTGGACGATGACTCCGAGGCGCTCCAATTCTTCGAGATTGCGATAGATCGTGGAGAGGTGGATGTCCGGCGCCTGGGCATGCACCTCCGTCGCCAACTCTTCAGCCGTCCGATGGCCTTCGGAGTCGAAGAGTGCCCGGAGGAGAAAGCGCCGCGATGAGGTGATCCGGCCGCCATGGCTGCGGACGAGCTCCAGGGCGCCCTCAATCGTGCTGGCATTCCCCGGCGCATCATCAACGGAAGGGAAGTGCCTGCCCACTTCCCCATGGTACCGGCCTACCTGCTCCGTACTCCATTGTTGCGGGTTGCCCTCTATTGCAAATCCATCGCATCAAGCCTAACGTGCGGCCTTTCGAGCCGACGGGAGGGCTGGTCCGATGGAGAATGCGAGGTCCCGCTTGGCCGGCACCCGCATCAGCTTGTCCCCCGATGAGTGGTGGCGCATCGGTGCCATGGCACTCATCATCGTACTGCTGCACGGCGTCGGCTGGGGGTTGCTGACCCACGCCTCCGGGCAACGGTTCCACCTTTCGCAGCACCAGTTGTTCGGATTGGGGACCGGAATGCTGGCCTACACCCTCGGTGTGCGCCACGCCTTCGACGCTGACCACATTGCAGCCATCGACAACACCACCCGCAAGCTCGTCCTTGACGGCAAGCGACCTCTCGGGGTCGGTTTCTTCTTCTCTCTCGGGCACTCGAGCATTGTGTTCGTACTCGCAGTGACGTTGAACTTCGGGATCAGGGCGCTGGATGCGCAAGTAGGCCAGAGCTCGTCCGGCCTCCATACCGCCACGAATCTCATCGGCCCATCGGTGTCCGGAACGTTCCTGTACCTGATCGCTCTCCTCAACCTGATCGTGTTGTTCTCCATCGCCAAGGTGTACCGCGGGATGAAGTCCGGGCTCTTCGACGTCCAGGAGCTTGAGCGGCAGTTGGACAAGCGGGGTTTCATGAACCGTTACCTGGGCGGTTTGGCCAGGAGGATCGACACCCCGTGGAAGATGTACCCGATCGGGGTGCTCTTCGGCTTGGGATTCGACACGGCGACAGAAGTCACCCTGCTGGTCCTGGCGGGCACGGCGGCCGTGGGAGGCCTTCCCTTCTATGCCATCCTTTCGCTGCCTCTGCTCTTCGCGGCGGGGATGAGCCTCTTCGACACCCTCGACGGATGCTTCATGAACTTCGCGTATGACTGGGCCTTTGCCAATCCCGTCCGCAAGGTGTTCTACAACCTGACGATCACCGGGCTCTCAGTCTTCGTGGCCTTCTTCATCGGGACGATTGAGATTGTCGGACTGATCGCGCGGGAAGCCCACTTGAACTCGCCCATCTGGAGCTTCATCCGGAATTTCAACATCAACATGGCGGGTTTCGTCATCGTCGGCGTGTTCGTGGTCACCTGGGCAGCTGCTCTTCTCTACTGGCACTTCGGCCATGTGGAGGAGAGATGGGATGCCGACGTGGCCGATGACCTGGTGGAGGTTCCGGTCGCCGTCTGATCCCGCGTTGACCTCTGACTCCCGGTGTCGTTCAGGACGTCGTTTGGATGGCAGCCATGCCGACGATGGGCATATTCAGCCTCAATGCCCCGGTTGAGCCGAAGAACCCGGCATCACCGAATGCGAAGATGCCCCCGTCGCTCGCCACCATGTATTAACCCAGGCCGTCAGCGGTGCGGTCCATGCCGACGATCGGCCTGTTGAGTGCCCTCGCTCCAATGGAACCGAAGTACCCCACCCTTCCGAAGGTGAAGATCCCACCGTCGGAAGCAACCAACCAGT
>Ga0307373_10003257_pt1 | contig 28428 bp, 28 predicted proteins | sample OX2MG_FD_202534 | JGI IMG/M metagenome (GOLD analysis project Ga0307373, IMG submission 202534) | Soil microbial communities from Risofladan, Vaasa, Finland - OX-2 | ecosystem: Environmental > Terrestrial > Soil > Coastal area > Acid sulfate soil | place: Finland: Risofladan, Vaasa | collected... | reverse complement strand
GCACCACCCAGTCGCCATCCGGCCATTCCTCGAGCCGCGGCGGTCCGAGCGTGGCCGGCGATTCCTCGTCCCCGTTGCCCGCGCCCTTGCCGCCGGCCCGCGGAGTGCGGCCGGCCCGGCGCGGACGGCGCGGCACCTCCCCTGGAAGGCGGCGCGCCTTCCGCGGGCTCATCGGCGCGGGCGCGGCATCCAGCTGGCGGCCGCCTGCCCCGACCCCGGCCAGCACCTCCACCGCAGCACGCTTTACTCCCCGTGACCGAAGGGAGAAAGGCCGCCCTGCGCGTACTGGGTCATCAGCGGCGACGGCGCGAACGCCGGGTCGCCGTAGCCCGCGTGCATGGCCCGGAGCACCTCAACCGCCGTGCCAACCCCCGCGTCGGCCAGCAGCCGGATCGGCCCGCGCGGGTAACCGCAGCCCAGCGTCATCGCCATGTCTACGTCAGCGGAGGTCGCGTACCCGTGGTCGACCATCGCCACGGCGTCCCGCAGGTGCGGGTAGAGCAGCGCGCCGACCAGCAGCCCGGGCCGGTCGGCCGACCGGACCGCTCGCAGGCCAAGCCTGGCGATCAGCGCGCGGGCCGCGGCGAGCGCCCCGGCTGAGGTCACCGGCGTCGCGACGATCTCGGCCAGGTTCGGCCCGGCCAGGTGCAGGCCGACTGACTCCGCGGTCCGGCCCGCAGCGGTCGCCGGTCCGATCACGCCGCCCTCGGTGCCGATCGCGACGATAACAAGGTCGCTCGGCTGCGCCGGGTTACGGGTGACGTTGATCCCGGCTGCGGCGATCAGGCTGGCCAGTTCCGCGGAGCGGCCCCAGGGCGGGCCGGCCGACCCGGCACCAGCCCCGCTGGCCGTCCCGTCGGCGGCCGCCACGGGGTCGATCAGCGTGACGGTGCCGGGAGCAGGTGGCTGGTCTGCGTTATCCGGAGCAGTGTCATCTGCAATGGGGAAGCCGCTGGCCGGGGCCGTGCCGGAGTAGTCGTACAAGCCCGCGCCGCTCTTGCGGCCGACCCGGCCGGCGTCGGTCAGGCGGCGCAGGAGCGGAGCCGGGGTGTACCTGGTACCGCCGAACTCGCGGTCGAGCACCTCGAGGATCGACAGCGAGGTGTCGATCCCGATCAGGTCGAGCAGGGCCAGCGGCCCCATCGGCAGGCCGATGCCCGTGGTCACCGCCAGGTCGATGTCGTCGCGGGTCGCGTAGCCGGTCTCGAAGAGCCGGACCGCGTGGTTCAGGTACGGCAGCAGCAGGGCGTTGGCGACGAACCCGGCGCGGTCGGTGACCTGCACCGGCGTCTTGCCGAGCCGCCGCGCGAGCTCGGTCACGGCCTGGCCGGCCGCCGGCTCGGTGAGGACCGTGGTCACGACCTCCACCAGCCGCATCATCGGGGCGGGGTTGAAGAAGTGCATGCCGACTACCCGGCCGGGGCGAGCCGAGGCCGCGGCGATGGCGGTGACCGACAGCGACGAGGTGTTCGTGGCGATGATCGTGTCCGGCCGGCCGATTTGATCGAGCTCGGCGAGGATCTGGCGCTTGATGGCTAGCTGCTCCGGCACGACCTCGATCACCAGGTCGGCGCCGGCCAGGCTGGCCATCGTCGGTCCCGGCCGGACCCGGCCGACGATCTGCGCGTACTCGTCCTTGGTCAGCTTGCCGCGGGACACGGCCCGGCCGAGCGAGCCGTCCAGGATCGCCATGCCACGGGACAGCGCATCGGGATCGGCCTCGACCGCGGTGACCCTCAGGCCAGCCCGGGCGAAAACCTCGGCGATGCCGGCCCCCATCGTGCCCAGTCCGACGACCCCCACCGCACGGATTTCCATGGCGAGACACTACCGAGGCGAGTCCGGCCGCCCGCCAGCCGGCCTCGGGAGGCGGCCAGCCACCCAGTCCCCCGCCCCGTGAGCCGAGCCAGCCCCGCCACCCCCGCGGCCTGATCGCGTTCTCAGCCGGGAGCTGAGGGGCAGCGGAGCCCGGACCACGCCGGGCGTGCCGGCGTCCGCGCCGGGGTGGCTGAACCAACTAGAGTCTCCCCATGCGTCTGGTGATCGCTACATGCAGCGTGGACTACGCGGGGCGCCTGTCAGCCCATCTCCCCCTGGCCATGCGGCTGCTGATCGTCAAGGCGGACGGCTCGGTCCTGGTGCACAGCGACGGCGGCTCCTACAAGCCGCTGAACTGGATGTCGCCGCCGTGCCGGCTCGCCCAGTCGGACACCGAGTGGGTCGTGACCGGGAAGTCCGGCGAGACGCTGACCGTGCACATCGAGGAGATCATCAGCGACAGCTCGTTCGCGCTCGGCGAGGATCCCGGGCTGGTCAAGGACGGCGTCGAGGCACACCTGCAGGAACTGCTCGCCGCCCAGCTGCACGTGCTCGGCGACGGCTGGCGGCTGGTCCGCCGCGAGTTCCCGACCGCGATCGGGCCGGTCGACCTGATGTGCCGGGACGCGGTGGGGATCAGTGTCGCCATCGAGGTGAAACGGCGCGGCGAGATCGACGGCGTCGAGCAGCTCACTCGCTATCTGGAGCTGCTGAACCGCGATCCGCTGCTGGCACCGGTGCAGGGCATCTTCGCCGCCCAGGAGATCAGGCCGCAGGCGCGGGTGCTGGCCGAGGACCGCGGCATCCGCTGCGTGACCCTGGACTACAAGTCGATGCGCGGCACAGACGACGGCGCGCTCCGGCTGTTCTGATCCCGGCCGGTCCTGCGAGCGCCGCGCTTACGACGCCAGCTCGGCGGCCCAGAACGCGGTGACTCCGGTCTTGTCCTGCAGGGTCAGCGCGATCACGTCGAGCGGGCCCTTGCCTGCCTCCAGCTGGAGTCCGTCGAACGCGATGTCGCTCGGCGGCGCGCTGATCGTCCGCACCGACCCGAAACCCGTCGCCGCCGAGTTCGTGCGGACCAGCCGGATCTTGTTCATCCCCGAGTCGTACCAGCCGATCGACAGATGCCCGCCGGGACCGGCGGCGATCGCCACGTGCGATGCGAGCCCAGTTCCCGATCCTGGCACGACGCGAGCCGAGGCCGATCCCACCCGCCACAGGGCGATGCGCGTGCACTCGACGGTCTTGCTCGGAACGCAGTAAGCCACATAGACGCCGCCGCCGACCCGGTTGGTAAAGGCCACGGCCTCGAGCGGCTGGTTGTTGGCGAGATTGCCGCCCGATCCTGGGGCCTTCACCCTGGCCTTCGGCGTCGGGAGGATCCGGTCGGCGTAATAGCCCTGGTCGCCCTTGAACGAGTTGTCGAACCAGGCGGCCCAGATTTCCCCGGCCTTATCCCGCACCAGCGTCGGGCCGACGACGACACCGCCGCCACCGGTGCTGACGAACTGGTCATTGCCGTGAGCCGGAGACTGCGGGTCCACGCCCACGTGGTAAGCGAGATTCACGCCGGCCGCCCAGCCAGCGACCGGGGTCCCGTTGGACTCGTTTGCCGCGGCGTCATCGGTGAGCGGGACGAGCTTGGAGTGCGACATCGATCCAGCGGTCAGCGCCCAGCTTATTAGAACCTGAGCCTGCCACCGAGCGAGCTCAGGTGGCGGCCGACTCCGGGGGCGTGCACGAAGGCGTTGAACGGGCCGATCAGGCCGCCGCTGTCGTTGACAAGCTCGCTGCCGCGCGAGCCGACGACGCCGTCCCACACGTACTGGCCGGCGTCATCAAGGTCGTCATAACGAAGGCAAGGAAGGCGGGTCATACCAGGACAGTAGTACCGGGCCAGCCGCGCGGGACGGGCCAACGAGGCCAGCATCAGACAACCGCTGGTCGCAGGCTCGCGTCATAGCTAACGGGAACAGGACCACACCGCCCGCCGGCCCCGTCCAGTCCGTCGAGCGGCCTACGACGGACTGGGAGATGCCCGTGCATATGATCCGCCGTCCGACGATCAGCCGCCATTTCCTGGCAGGCGCGCTTGCGGCAGCCGCCACCGCAGCGGCGCCCGAAGGGCGGCGTCGGCGGCGTCTCCTGCGGCAGCCGGACGCTGTGCATGGTCATCTACAAAGGCCTCGTGCGGTCCTGGAACGGCACGACGTGGCATCTGCGGAAGCCGCAGACCGACTTCTGCTCTTCCGCCGATGCCGCTGGCGGAACCGTCGCGGACGCTGACACATTTGATGCAGCCAGCCAGACATGGACCAGCGTGGCGCCGGATCTCGGCAACCTGTGCGCCGAGTTCCATGCCTGCTTCTGGGCCGGCGCCGTCTCCTGTGCCAGCCCGACGAGCTGCATGACCCTGGGCGGGCCCGACGGCAGTCAGTGGTGGAACGGCACCGCGTGGCAGTCCGCCCGGGCGATCTCGGCCGGACGAGGCTCGGCCCTCCAGGGCACTTCCTGCGGCGGCGGTCACTGCCTGGCGGTCGGATTCCGTGCCGTGGCTGGAATGCGGCGCACCCTCGCCGAGCTCTGGAACGGATCGACCTGGACGATCATCACGACCCCGAGGTAACCGCGCGCGAAGTAACCGCGCAGTAGATCGCCTTGATCGCCGGAAGCGGACCAGGCCCTCCAGGGGCGGCCTGGTCCGCTTCCGCTCGTTATCAGGCGCGAGCTTGCCAGGCATGGCACCATTTACCTAGGCTTTGACCGGAAACTGGGCGATACGGTTCGGCGCGGCCTGTTCGACCTGGATCGGGGGCATCATTACCGTGCGGGAACACCGGCTCTACATCGGCGGCAGCTGGCGGGCCGGTGGCGGCGGCACCGCCGAGGCGATCAGCCCCTCGACGGGCGAAACCTTCGCCACGGTCGCGGTCGCCGATCCGGGCGACGTCGACGCGGCGGTGGTCGCGGCCGCCACGGCGTTCGCGGAGTGGTCGGCGGCATCGCCGTTCGAGCGGGCCGGTGCCTGCGAGCGGATCGTCGCCGCCATCGCGGCCCGGCGCGACGAGCTAGCCGCCGCGCTCGCCCAGGACCAGGGCAAGCCGCTGGTCGCCGAGGCCTACGACGAGGTCGACGAGCTCGCGGTCTACTTCACGATGGCGGGCGAGGACGCCAAGCGGATGGCCGGCGCCCTGCCCGCGTCGACCTCGGCGGACCGCCGGGTGCTCACCGCGCGGGTGCCGCTCGGCGTGGTCGGCGTCGTCAGCCCGTGGAACTGGCCGTACACGATGGGCGCCGAGATCTTCGCGCCCGCGCTCGCCGCCGGCAACACCGTCGTCTGGGTCCCCGCGCCGACCACGACGGCCTGTTGCGCGCTGCTGGCCGAGATCCTTGAGCAGGCGAGTCTGCCCGCTGGTGTGTTCAACTTCCTCTGCGGCCCAGGCCCGGTTGTCGGTGACGCCGTGGTCGGGCATCCGCTGGTCGCCGGCGTGGGTTTCGTCGGCTCGGTGGAGACGGGCGGCAAGGTGGCGGCGCGCGCCGCGGGCAAGACCCAGCTGCTCGAGCTCGGCGGCAACGGCCCGATGGTGATCCTGGACGACGCCGATCTTGAGCTCGCCACGGAGGCCGCGCTCGAGGCCGCCTACCTGTGCGCGGGCCAGAGCTGCACGGCCGGCGAGCGGTTCCTCGTGCAGGCGGGCGTGCGGGCCGAGTTCACCGAGCGGGTAGTCGAGGCGACGAAGGCGCGGGTGCGGCTCGGCGACCCGTTCGACCCGCAGACCACGATGGGACCGCTGAACAACGAGGCGACGGCGGCTAAGTTCGACCGGCACATCGCCGACGCGGTCGCCGGCGGAGCGCGGGTCTGCACCGGCGGACGGCGGGCGCCGGGGCTGCCGACCAGCCTGTTCGCCGAGCCGACCGTGCTCGACGGCGTCACGCCGGGGATGGCGATCGAGCGCGAGGAGACCTTCGGCCCGGTCGTCCCCGTCGTGGAGGTGAGCTCGGCGGCCGAAGCGCTCCGGCTCACCAACGCCTCGCCGTTCGGGCTGACGACCGCCGTCTTCACCGGCGACCTGGAGCGCGGGCTCGCCTTCGCCGAGCGGGCCAGGGCGGGCTGGGTGAACATCAACGCCTCGACCAACCTGTGGGAATCGCACCTGCCGTTCGGCGGCCGGGCGGGCAGCGTCAGCGGCCGCGGCAGGGTCGGCGGGCGCTATCCGATGGAGACGTTCACCGAGCCGAAGACGATCGTCTACCCGGCGCCGAGATTCAGCGCGTAGCCCAGCGCCAGCTCGAAGAGGACAGCTCAACGACGACAGCTCAACGGAGAGTGGGTCACCAACGATGCCGATGCCAACCGCCCTGGAGATTGCCCGCGCGGCAACCCTGAAGCCGATCGCCGATATCGCCGAGGACATCGGGATCCCGCCGTGGCTGGTCCAGCCGTACGGCGAGCACGTAGCGAAGATCGACCTGAAGGCGATCGAGGAACTGGCCGACCGCCCGCGGGCCAGGTACGTGGTGGTCACCGCCATCACGCCGACGCCGCTCGGCGAGGGCAAGACCACCACCACGGTCGGTCTCGGCCAGGCGATGCGGCACATCGGCAAGCGCGCCACGATCGCGCTGCGGCAGGCGTCGATGGGCCCGACGTTCGGGATCAAGGGCGGCGCGGCCGGCGGCGGGTATAGCCAGGTCGTGCCGTTCGAGACGCTGAACCTGCACCTGACCGGTGACATGCACGCGGTCACCGCCGCGCACAACATGCTGTCCGCGATGCTCGACAACCACCTGTACCAGGGCAACAATCTCGGCATCGACCTGCACAACATCACCTGGAAGCGGGTGCTCGACGTCAACGACCGGGCCCTGCGCAACATCGTGGTCGGCCTCGGCGCGGCGGCGGACGGCGTTCCCCGGCAGACCGGGTTCGACATCACCGCCGCGTCCGAGGCGATGGCGGTGCTGGCCCTGTCGACGTCGCTGCACGACATGCGGGCCAGGCTGGGCCGGATCGTGGTCGGCTACACGGCCGCGGGCGAGCCGGTCACCGCCGAGCAGCTGAAGGGAGCGGGCGCGATGACCGTGATCATGCGCGAGGCGATCAGGCCGAACCTGCTGCAGACGCTGGAGAACACGCCCGTTCTGGTGCACGCGGGGCCGTTCGGCAACATCGCGCACGGGAACTCATCGGTCGTCGCCGACCTGATCGGGATCCACTCCGGTGACTTCCTGATCACCGAGGCCGGGTTCGGCGCCGACATGGGAGCCGAGCGGTTCTTCAACATCAAGTGCCGGGTCTCCGGGCTGCGGCCGGACGCGGCCGTCGTCGTCACGACGGTGCGGGCGCTCAAGGCCCACTCGGGGCGGCACCGGATCGTGGCCGGCCGGCCATTGCCCGAGGCGCTGCTAGCCGAGAACCCGGACGAGGTCCACATCGGCGGGGCGAACCTGCACAAGCAGATCGAGAACGTCCGCGCCCATGGCGTCACGCCGGTCGTGGCGATCAACTCGATGCCGGAGGACTTCGCCTCCGAGCACGCGGCGATCGCGGAGATCGCCGCGTCGATGGGCGTCAGGTCGGCGGTCTGCACGCACTTCGCCGACGGCGGACGCGGCGCGGCCTCGCTGGCCGAGGCGGTGGCCGAGGCGGCCGAGGAGCCCGGTGACTTCGGCTTCCTGTACCCGGCGGAGGCGTCGCTGCGCGAGAAAATCGAGACGATTGCGTCTCGTATCTACGGCGCGGACGGGGTGGACTACGCGCCGCTGGCCGCGCGCCAGCTCGACGGGTACGAGCGGAACGGGTTCGGCGCGCTGCCGGTCTGCATCGCCAAGACGCCCCTGTCGCTCTCGCATGACCCGTCGCTGAAGGGCGCCCCGACCGGCTGGCGGCTGCCGGTCCGCGAGGTGCGGGCCTCGGTCGGAGCCGGGTTCGTCTACCCGATCTGCGGCGACATGCGGACCATGCCGGGCCTGGCATCGAACTCGGCCGCCGAGCGGATCGACATCGACGAGAACGGGGAGATCGTCGGACTCTCATGACCAGCCTGACCAGGTCGGCCACGTGACCGGCGGCCAGGACAGCTCGTATACCTGGCTGCCGGTGGGCGGCTTCCTCGACGCGCTCGCCGCCGGGGCAGCCGCTCCCGCCGGCGGCTCGGCGGCCGCGCTCGTCCTGGCGCAGGCGGCCGCGCTGTGCGCCAAGTCCGCGCGGCTGTCGGCACGCCAGCTGACCGCCGACCGGGCTGGCCAGCTCACAGCCGAGGCGGAACAAGTTCGCGCGGAGGCCGCTTCGCTCATCGACGAGGATGCGCGGGCCTTCCGCACCGTGATCGAGCAGAGCCGCCGTCCAGCCGCCCAGATCGGATCAGCCGGCAGCGCGCCACCGGAGACCGGAGCCGCCGAGCAGCCCGGGCGCCCGGCCGCTGGGGCCGCGGCCGCCGAGCCCGGGGCTGCCGCGACCGGAGCCGAGCGGCTGGCGGCTGCGCTCTCGCTGGCCGCCAGCGTGCCGATGCGGCTCGTCGAGCTGGCCGCGCCCGTGACCGAACTCGCCGCTGCCCTGGCTGCCGACGGCAACCCCGCGCTGCGCGGTGACGCCCAGGCCGCGGCGCTGCTGGCGCAGGCCGCCGCCCGCGCGGCGGCCGCTCTCGTGCGCATCAACCTGGCCGGCGCGCCCGACGACCCCCGCCCGGCCCGCGCCGCCGACCTGCTGACCAGAATCGCCCGGTCTGTCGATCACGCTGTGACCTGATCCTCGTGTGCCAGACTTCATCGGGCTGAGGCCGCGCTGGCGACGGCGGCCGGCCGGGAAGAAGTCTGTGTCGAACCGGGGGGAACAGTGAGGCGACGGGCGCATCTGGTCGGGTCGATTCCCGGCGCGAGCGCGGCGGAGGCGATGGAGGCCGCGCTGACGAGGCTCGCGCCGTACCTGCTGACGCTGTCCGACGGCGAAACAGGCGCGCGGGCGTGGTGGGTCGGTGCCTGCATCAAGAACATGCAGGACAATCCCGACCTCGAGGTGGCCGGTGGGGTCCGTGATTTCACCGACTACGAGAACGTGCTCCAGTTCCGGCTGCGCGATGGCGCCGCCCTGCAGGCAGCGAACCTGGAGGCCTGCCTGCCCTATCAGGCGGCATTCGCCGGCAGCTACCCCACCTTCGTCGAGCTTCGCGAGAAGTACGACCGGCCGGACCTTCCGTTCCAGGTCGGGATCCCCGGCCATCTGGACCTGTCGCTCGACGCGTTCGGGTTCGGGGAAGGGTTCGCCCCGCACTACTACCGGCCCTGCCTGCAGGCGACCCTCAGCCAGGTGCGCGAGATCGCGGCGGCCGCGGCCAGCGACGTGCTGTTCCAGCTCGAGACGCCCGCCGCGCTGATCGCGGTGGCGGCCGCGGGCGAGGACGCGGCGGCCGAGACCGCGCGGCAGGTCGCCGCCCTGGCGACCGAACTGCCCGCGGGAGCGCCCGCGGGCACCAGGTTCGGCGTGCACCTGTGCCTGGGCGACCTCAACCACAAGGCCATGACCGGGCTGAAGGACATCACCCCGGCGGTCCTACTAGCCAACGAGCTCGCCGCGGCCTGGCCGTCGGGCCGGACGCTCGAGTTCATCCACGTCCCGTTCGCTGCGGCGCAGGAGCCGCCCACCTTCGACGATGCCTTCTACCAGCCGCTGGCGAAGCTCGACATCCCGGCCTCGGTGCGGTTCGTCGCCGGCTGCATCCACGAGAACCTCGCGTCTGACCAGCAGGTCGAGCTGCTCCACCTGATCGAGAACCACGTCGGCCGGGACGTCGACGTGGCTGCCGCCTGCGGCCTCGGCCGGCGGCCCGACGTGGCCCAGGCCTGGGACGCCATGGAGAAAGCCCTCCTCCTGGTAGAAAACGACCTCGCCTGACATCCCCGCCCAGCCCGCGCCGCCAACCCTGGCCACATCGATGTGACGGCGAGCCGTGCTCAGGGGGTGAGCAGGTGCTGGTTGACGGACCTGGCCGCATCGGCGAGGTCGGGCAGCTCGATCACCGTGACGCCGCGGTCGGCTAGCCAGGCCGTTCCGCCGCCCGGGACGAACAGCGGCGGCTCGCGCCAGGCGATGACCACCCGGCGCAGGCCTGCCGCGGCGACCAGCGCCGCGCAGGAGACGGGCCGGGAAGCCCGGCTGCGGCAGGGCTCGAGCGAGCTGTAGAGCGTCGCCCGGCCGAGATCAGCTGCCGAGCCGGGCGGCGCGTCCCGCGCGCCGCCCGCGGCTGCTCCCGGCTCAGCGGCCCGGCGCAGGGCGACCTCTTCGGCGTGGTCCCTGGGGTCGACCTCGCGCGAGTAGCCCGTCGCGATCACCTCGCCGGCCGCGCCGACCAGGATCGCGCCGACCGAGAACGCCGTCTGCGCCGGCGGGCAGTGCCTGGACAGGTCGATCGCGGCAGCCAGCCAGTGCCGGTCAGCGTCCGGATTCCCGGGCGCCAGTGTCCGGCCGGCCTGCGGCTCTGCCATCGGCGATCTCCCCCTCCGCGGCCAGCCGGCTATCCGCAGACCAGCTCTGCGGTACCTGCCCGCCAGCAGGCACGTCAACTACCCAACGGTATCTTCCGCGGTCCGGGCAGTGATTTACTGGCACACAACGACGTGCGATGCCGCATTAAGGATGGTGTGTGAGGGCGATGGTCGCTACAGCACGCAAGCCTGCCCAGTCTGGCCTGCTGAAGACATTCGACTCGCTGAACCCGGCGACGGACGAGCCGGTCGCCACCTTCCCGGTGTTCGGCGAGCACGAGGTCGGCGAGACCGTTGCCAGGGCACGCGAGGCGGCCGCCTGGTGGTCGGCGCTCACCTGGAAAGAGCGCCAGACCAGGCTGCTGGCCTGGAAGTCGTACCTGACCAGGTACATCATGCGCCTCGCCGAGGTCGTGCATGCCGAGACCGGCAAGCCCACCTCCGACGCCCAGCTGGAGATCATGCTGGCGATCGTGCACATCGACTGGGCCGCGAAGCACGCACGCAAGGTACTCAGCCCGCAGAAGGTGCGCAGCGGCCTGGTGGCGTTCAACCACGCGTCCACCGTCCAGTACCACCCGCTGGGCGTGGTCGGCGTGATCGGCCCGTGGAACTACCCGGTTTTCACCCCGATCGGCTCGATTGCCTACGCGCTGGCGGCTGGCAACGCGGTCGTGTTCAAGCCAAGCGAGTTCACCCCGGCGGTCGGCAGCTGGCTGGTCACCTCGTTCGCCGCGGTGGTGCCCGAGTACCCGGTCCTGCAGCTCGTCACCGGCTTCGGCGAGAGCGGCAGCCACCTCGCCCGCAGCGGTGTCGACAAGATCGCGTTCACCGGCTCGACCAAGACCGCCAAGAAGGTCATGGCCGCCTGCGCGGAGAACCTCACCCCGATGGTCGCCGAGTGCGGCGGCAAGGACGCGATGCTGGTGGCGGCCGACGCCGACCTGGACTCCGCGGCGGACGCCGCGGTCTGGGGCGCGCTCTCCAACGCCGGCCAGACCTGCGTCGGGGTCGAGCGGATCTACGTCGCCCAGAGCGTCTACCACACGTTCATCGAGAAGCTGGCCGACCGGGTCAGCGGGCTGCGCCCTGGCGACGACCGGGAGGCCGACTACGGGCCGATGACGATGCCGGGCCAGCTCGAGGTGATCGAGCAGCACATCGCCGATGCGATGGCCTGCGGCGGCCGCGCCGTCGTCGGCGGGCTCGGCAGCATCCGCACGCCCTACGTCGGCCCGGTCATCCTCGCCGACGTCCCCGAGACGAGCACCGCGGTCACCGAGGAGACCTTCGGGCCGACGATGACGGTCAAGCCCGTCGCCGACCTCGCCGAAGGCGTCCGGCTCGCGAACGCCGGCCGCTACGGCCTCGGCGGCAGCGTGTACTCCAAGAACAAGAAGGCCGCGATGCGGGCCGCGAGGTCGCTGCGCACCGGGATGACCTCGATCAACTCCGCGCTCACGGTCCTGAGCGTTCCGTCGCTGCCGTTCGGCGGCGTGGGCGAGTCCGGCTTCGGGCGGATTCACGGTGCGGACGGGCTGAAGGAATTCTCGCGGGCGCAGTCGATCACCCGCCAGCGGATGAAGCCGCCGTCGAACCTGACCAGCTTCACCAGGACCGACAAGGACCTCAAGTCGATCATGACCCTGGTCACCTTCCTCCACGGCCGCCGCTACAAATAGCCCCCCGCCTCCCGCACCCCCGCACCCCCGCGCTCCCCACCCCGGCGCTCCCAACGCACCCCACCCCGGCGCTCCGCGCTCCGGCGCTCCGCGCTCCGAACAGCATCGGCGGACCGTTGATGTCGCTATAGCAGCATCAACGGTCCGCCGATGTCGTTGGAGGCGCCCGCCGACCGGCTAGCTGGCGGTGGTGAGGAGGAGGTCGGCGGGCTCGACGGCGGCCAGCGGGGCCCGGCCCGAGATCATGTCGGCGGCCCGCTCGGCCACCGCGATCGTGGGCGCGTTGGTGTTGCCGCGCGGGACGGTCGGCATGACCGACGCGTCGACCACGCGCAGTCCTTCCACGCCCCTGACGCGCAGTTCGGTGTCGACGACACCGGCCAGCCTGCTCGCGTCCAGCTGGGACTCGCCGCTCATCGAGCAGGTGCCGACCGGGTGGTAGATCGTCGTCACGTCGCGACGGACGAAGTCACGGATATCCGCGTCGCTGCGCAGGTCAGCTCCCGGCGCCTCCTCGGCCGCCCACATCTTGCGCAGCGGCTTCGCGTCGGCGATCTGCCTGACCATCGCCACGCCCCTGACCAGCGCCTCCAGATCGGCCGGGTCGGACAGGTAAGCGGGATCGATCAGCGGCCGGTGCCGCGGGTCGGCGCTGCGCAGCGAGATCCGGCCGCGGCTGCCCACGTCGACCAGCGTCACCAGGACCGACATGCCGCGGTCCGTCGGGTCGGCCAGGCCGCCGTCGCGGAACGGCACCGGCAGAGCGTGCCACTGGATGTCAGGCGCAGGAAGGCCCGCATCGCTCCTGGCGAAGCCGCCGGCCTGGGCGAGGTTGGTCGTCATCGGCCCGGAATGGGTGAGCTGCCAGCGCAGCAGGTTCCTCGGGCCGGCGAGTTCGGCCAGGCTGCGGACCTTCGGCGTCGACCAGATCGCGGTGACGATGGGGTGGTCAGACAGGTTCGCGCCCACCCCCGCGATGTCGGCGACCACGGGAATGCCGTGCTCGCGCAGGTGGTCTGCCGGTCCGATGCCGGACAGCATCAGCAGCTGCGGGCTGTTGACCGCGCCGCCGGACAGGATGACCTCGGCCTCGGCCCGCGCCAGGTGCTCGGTACCCCGGTGCAGGTACCGGACTCCGACGGCACGGCCGCCCTCGATCACGACCGAGGTCACCAGCGCGTCGGTCCGCACGGTCAGGTTCGGCCGGCCCTGCGCCGGGTGCAGGTACGCGTCGGCCGCCGACCAGCGCCTGCCCTCCTTCTGCGTCACCTGGTAGAAGCCGACGCCGTCCTGGTCCTGGCCGTTGAAGTCGGGGTTGGCAACCGCGCCGACATTCACCGCTGACTCGACGAACGCCGAGGTGGACGGCGACTTGAACTTCGGGTCGACGACCGACAGGGGCCCGGATCCGCCGTGGTAGGCGGACGAGCCGCGCGCGTTGCCTTCCGCCCGGATGAAGTACGGAAGTATGTCGTTATAGCCCCAACCGTCACAGCCGTACTCGTCGCGCCAGGTGTTGTAGTCGTGCTTGTTGCCGCGGATATAGATCATGGCGTTGATCGACGACGAGCCGCCGACGACCCGGCCGCGCGGCCAGTACACCGACTGCCCGGCCGCCCGGTCCTGCGGAACGGTACGGAAGCCCCAGTCGTAGCTGCTCTGGAACAGCAGGTTCAACGCGGCGGGGATGTGGATCTCGTCGGCGGTGTCGGGCGGGCCGGCCTCGAGCAGCAGGACGCTCACCGACGGGTTCTCCGACAGGCGGCCGGCTAGCACACACCCCGCGCTGCCCGCGCCAACGATCACGTAGTCGTACACGGCCGCTCCCCGCCAAGTCCGTACTAATGAACAAACCATACTAGTTCGTACACCTAGCGCCGGACTATTGGCTGCAGCAGCCAGACGCGCTCCCGGCCTGGCGACCGAGAGCGCGCTTGAGGACCGTCCGCAGCACCCGGCGGGCCCCCGTGACCGCCGGGGAGGCGATGGCCCTGCGAGCTGGCTGCGGCTGTCAGCGGGACCAGCCAACTTGCTCGTAACCAGGCCGTCAGCTGACCTGGCAGGGTGACTTCGCCTGGTCAGCGGATCCGACCTGACCCGCAGACCCCGCGAGATCACCCGTGGTGATTACTCTACGTAGTCCAATGATGCCATATCGTGCTCGATTTGTGAATAGCCCGCCTTGGGCGCGTCGCTCCGTGCCGCCTGGCCTGGCGGCCGGCCTGGCCGCTACGGTGGATCCCATGCCGAAGGAACGAACTGAAACTCCCGTCGTGCTCTCCCGGATCTACACGAAGACCGGCGATGACGGCACGACCGCGCTCGGCGACTTCAGCCGCGCGCCCAAGACTGACCTGCGCCTGGCGGCCTACGCCGACGTCGACGAGGCGAACAGCGCCATCGGCGTGGCGGTCACCGCCGGCGAGCTGGCTGACGACGTCACTGCCCTCCTGATCCGGATTCAGAACGAGCTCTTCGACGTCGGTGCCGACTTCTGCAACCCGGTCGCACCCGATCCTGCCTATCCGCCGCTGCGGATCGACGCGAGCTACATCACCGGACTAGAGCAGGCGTGCGACTCCTACAACGAGTCACTGCCGACGCTGCGCAGCTTCGTGCTGCCGGGCGGCACGAAGGGCAGCGCCATGCTGCACGTCGCCAGGACAGTCGTGCGGCGCGCCGAGCGGACGGCATGGGCGGCGGTCGAGGTGCACGGCGAGACGATGAACCTGCTCGCGGTCCAGTACCTGAACCGGCTCTCCGACCTGCTGTTCATCCTCACCCGAGTCGCCAACGAGCCCGGCGGCGACCTGCTGTGGAAGCCGGGCGGCGAGCGCTAGGCTTCCTCGCCCGCCGCCCGCAGCTGCGCGGCATAGTAGTTCGCCTGAGCTGCCTGGTCACCCTGGTCGCCGCCCGCGGCACCACGCGCCTCGTCCAGGCCGGCCCGCGCCGCGGACTTGTCGACGTCGGCGCCCAGGACGGCCTCACGGGCCAGGATCGACACCTGGTCATCGGCCACCGAGAGGAAGCCGCCGCCGACCGCCGCCTGGAGCCAGCCGCTCGCGGCAGTGCCCTCGGGCAGGATCCGCACGACGCTGCCGGGCGCCAGGATGCCGAGCACCGGGGTGTGGCCGGTCAGCACGCCGATGTCGCCGTCGAGCGTCTTGGCGATGACCCGGTCGGCGTTGCCCGCCCAGACCTCGCCCTCGGGGACGACCAGCATCACTCGCAGGGTCACTGTGCCGCCTCGCACAACTCCGTCATGGTGCTGGCTCTGCATGACTCCGTCATGACCGCTCCAGCTCCTTGGCCTTGCGCTCGACATCCTCGATCCCGCCGCACATGAAGAACGCCTGCTCGGGGACGTGGTCGTACTTGCCCTCGGTGATCGCCTTGAACGAGGAGATGGTCTCCTCCAGCGTCACGAACTCACCTGGCTGGCCGGTGAACTGCTCGGCCACGTACATCGGGTGCGACAGGAACCGCTCGATCCGCCTGGCCCGCTGGACCGTGACCTTGTCTTCCTCGGACAGCTCGTCGATGCCCAGGATGGCGATGATGTCCTGAAGCTCCTTGTACCGCTGCAGCATCCGCTGCACCTCGCGGGCGACGTCGTAGTGCTCCTGGCCCACGTACTTGGGGTCCAGGATCCGCGAGCTCGAGTCCAGCGGGTCCACCGCGGGGAAGATCCCCTTCTCCGTGATGGCGCGGGAGAGCACGGTGGTGGCGTCCAGGTGGGCGAAGGTAGTGTGCGGCGCCGGGTCGGTGATGTCATCGGCTGGCACGTAGATCGCCTGCATCGAGGTGATCGAGTGGCCGCGGGTCGAGGTGATCCGCTCCTGCAGCTGGCCCATCTCGTCGGCCAGGGTCGGCTGGTAGCCGACGGCCGATGGCATCCGGCCGAGCAGCGTGGAGACCTCCGAGCCGGCCTGGGTGAACCGGAAGATGTTGTCGATGAACAGCAGCACGTCCTGCTTCTGCACGTCGCGGAAGTACTCGGCCATGGTCAGCGCGGACAGGCCGACCCGCAGCCTGGTGCCCGGCGGCTCGTCCATCTGGCCGAAGACCAGCGCGGTGTCCTCGATGACGCCGGACTCGCTCATCTCGAGGAAGAGGTCGTTGCCCTCGCGGGTCCGCTCCCCCACGCCGGCGAAGACCGACACGCCGCCGAAGTTCTTGGCGACCCGGCGGATCATCTCCTGGATCAGCACCGTCTTGCCCACTCCGGCGCCGCCGAACAGGCCGATCTTGCCGCCGGAGACGTACGGGGTGAGCAGGTCGATGACCTTGATGCCGGTGACAAACATCTCGGTCTTGGGCTCGAGCTGGTCAAGTGACGGGGCCTGGCGGTGGATCCCCCAGCGCTCCTTGATGTCGAGTGACGCCGTCGGGACGTCGAGGGTCTCGCCGAGGACGTTGAAGACGTGGCCCTTGGTCACGTCGCCGACCGGCACCGAGATCGGGCCGCCGGTGTTGGTCACCGTGGCGCCGCGCACCATGCCGTCGGTCGGGCGCATGGAGATCGCGCGGACCACGTTGTCGCCGATGTGCTGGGCGACCTCCAGGGTCAGCGTGTTGGTCTGGCCGCCCATCGTGACGTCGACGTGCAGCGCATTGTAGATGTCCGGAATCTCGTCGGCCGCGAACTCGATGTCGACGACCGGCCCGATCACCCGGGCGACCCGGCCAGTGCCCTGACCTGGTCCGCCAGCGGCGGCTTCGTGCTCTGCGGTTGCGGTCATGTTGATGCTCACTAACTCCCACTGATCGTCTCGGCCAGCGCGTTGGCGCCGCCCACGATCTCGCTGATTTCCTGCGTGATCTCGGCCTGCCTGGCCTTGTTGGCTTCCCTGGTCAGCGCCTCGAGCAGGTCGTTGGCGTTGTCGGTCGCCGACTTCATCGCCCGCCGCCTGGCCGCGATCTCGGCCGCGGCCGAGTCGAGCAGCGCGTGGAAGATCCTGCTCTCCACATACCACGGCAGCAGCGCGTTCAGCACCGCCTCGGGCGACGGCTCGAACTCGTAGACGGGAATCGGCTGCCGCTCGACCCGCTCGGTGATCTCCAGCGGCAGCAGCCTGTGCACGACGGAACGCTGGGTCAGCATCGAGACGAACTCGGTGTAGACCATGTAGATCTCGTCGACGCCGCCCTCTTCCGACGGCCTCTCGAACTGCTCAAGGAGCGCCCTGGTGATCTCGGTCGCGTTGAGGTGCTTCGGGGTGTCGGAGAACCCGGACCACTCCCCGGCCATCGCGCGTTCCCTGAACCGGTGCCAGACGATTCCCTTGCGCCCGGAAACGAACGGCACCGACTCCAGGCCGCGCTCGGCTAGCCGGGCGTTCAGCGCCTGCGCCTCCCGCAGGACGCTCGAGTTGTAACCGCCGCAGAAGCCGCGGTCGCTGGTCAGGATCAGGACCGCGGCCCGGGTCGGGTTGACCGGCTCGGTGGTCAGGGGGTGCTCGATGTTGGCCGACCGGCTGACCACCGCCTCGACGGCCGACGTGATCTCGCGCGCGTAGGGCCCGGCGGCGTGCGCTCGCTGCTGCGCCTTGATGATCCGCGACGACGCGATGAGCTCCTGGGCCTTGGTGATCTTGGCGGTGGACTTGACCGTGCTGATCCGCCGCCTGACCGCGCGAAGCTGTGCTCCCATCGGCTACTTCCGCCCCGGCGACGCCACGACCCTGGCGACGCCCTCGTGCTTGATCTCCGCTTCCTCGACCGGCTTGACCGGCTCGTCGCGGACCAGGAGTTCCCCTGAACTGGTCTCGAAGCCCTTCCGGAACTCGGCTACCGCGTCCTTCAGCGCCTCGATGGTGTCATCGGACAGGTCGCCGGCCTCCCTGATGGCGTCCAGGATGCCCGCGTGCTCGCGCTGGATGTAGCCGAGAACCTCGGCCTCGAACCGGCCGATGTCCTCGACCGGGACGTCATCGAGCTGGCCCGTGGTACCCGCCCAGACCGAGACCACCTGGCGCTCCACCGACATCGGGCTGTACTGGCCCTGCTTCAGCAGCTCGACGAGCCGGGCACCGCGGTCAAGCTGAGCGCGGGATGCCGCGTCCAGGTCCGAGGCGAACGCGGCGAACGCCTCGAGGTCGCGGTACTGCGACAGGCTCAGCTTCAGGCCGCCCGCCACCTTCTTCATCGCCTTGGTCTGCGCGTTGCCGCCGACCCGGGAGACCGAGATTCCGACGTTGATCGCGGGGCGGACGCCGGAGTTGAACAGGTCGGTCTCCAGGAAGATCTGGCCGTCGGTGATCGAGATGACGTTAGTCGGGATGTACGCCGAGACGTCGTTGCCCTTGGTCTCGATGATGGGCAGGCCGGTGAGCGACCCGCCGCCCAGGTCCTCGGAGAGCTTGGCGCAGCGCTCCAGCAGCCGCGAGTGCAGGTAGAAGACGTCGCCCGGGTAGGCCTCGCGGCCCGGCGGGCGGCGCAGCAGAAGCGAGATCGCGCGGTAGGCCTCAGCCTGCTTGGTCAGGTCGTCGAAGATGATCAGGACGTGCTTGCCCTGGTACATCCAGTGCTGGCCGATCGACGAGCCGGTGTACGGAGCGATGTACTTGTAGCCGGCCGGGTCGGAAGCCGGGGCAGCCACGATGGTGGTGTACGCCATCGCGCCCGCCTCTTCCAGCGACTGGCGGACCTGGGCGATGGTGGAGCCCTTCTGGCCGACGGCCACGTAGACGCAGCGCACCTGCCGCGCCGGGTCGCCCGACTCCCAGTTCGCCCGCTGGTTGATGATCGTGTCGATCGCGATCGCGGTCTTGCCGGTCTGCCGGTCGCCGATGATCAGCTGCCGCTGGCCCCGGCCGATCGGCGTCATGGCGTCGATCGCCTTGATACCGGTCTGCAGCGGCTCCTTCACCGGCTGGCGCTGCACGACGCTCGGCGCCTGGAGCTCAAGTGCCCGACGTTCGGTCGTCTCGACCGGGCCCTTGCCGTCAAGCGGCTCGCCGAGCGGCCCGACCACCCGGCCGAGGTAGGCGTCGCCGACCGCGACCGAGAGCACCTCGCCGGTCCGCTTGACCCGCTGGCCCTCCTCGATCTTGCTGAAGTCACCCAGGATGACCACGCCGATCTCACGGATGTCCAGGTTCAGCGCCAGGCCGCGCGTTCCGTCCTCGAACTCGAGCAGCTCGTTCGCCATCGCCGAGGGCAGTCCCTCCACCCTGGCGATGCCGTCACCGCACTCGGAGACGGTGCCGACCTCCTCGGTGGCTGCGGCGCCCGGCTCGTATGCCTCGACGAAACGCGCCAGGGCGTCCCTGATCTCCTCGGGCCGGATAGTCAGCTCCGTCATCTTCCTCGCGTCTTTCTCGTCTGGTTGTTCTGCATCGACAGTCTCGGTAGCGGGGGCCGGCCGGGTTAGGCGGCCAGGTCGCGTCGCAGCTCGGCCAGCCGGCTCGCGACGCTGCCGTTGATCAGCTCGTCGCCGATCCGGACCGACATGCCGCCGAGCACCTCCGGGTCGAGCACGACATTCAGGTGGACGTCATGTCCGAAGGCCGCGACAAGCGCCGCCGCCAGCCTGCCCCGCTGCTCATCGGTCAGCGGCACCGCGACGTGCACCTCGGCGACGAGCCGCTCGCGCAGCTCGGCGGCGAGGTTCGCGTAGGCCTCCAGTGCTGCATCCAGGCTACGTCCCCTCGGGTGCGCGGCCGCCTGGGTGATCAGGCGCAGGGCCGGCTCGATGACCTTGCCCGCGACCAGCTCGGTCACCACGCTCCGGCGCGCCTCGGCGGGGACGAACTGATTCGACAAGGCAGAGCGCAGATCCGGACTGCCCTGGACGATCCGGCTGAACCTGAACAGATCGTCCTCGAGATCGTCCAGCTTCCCCTCGCAGTCGGCGGCCTCGGCGATGGCCAGGACCGCGAGCTCCTCGGCCGCGTCGGCCAGGTCGCCCGGCTCGGACCACCGGGCGCCTACCAGGACCTTGACCAGCTCCAGGGTCGGGTCCGAGATCTTCCCGGCGAGCAGAGCCTCGGCCAGCCCGCTGCGGGCGGCCCGGTCGCGCGACGGATCCGACAGGCTGCGGCGCAGCCCGGGCTCGCTGTCGAGCAGGCCGACAACGGCGAACAGCTCCTCGCCGACCTGAGTCGCCTGCGCGGCGTGGCCGCCGACCAGGGCGGCCGACAGCCGCTCCTTGGCCGCGCTGAGCGACGCCCTGCTCGCGCCTCTCATCGGGCCGCGACCCCGCTAGCGGCCTCCTCGTCGAGTTCGGCGAGGAACCGGTCGACCATGCGAGACTGCCTGGCCTCGTCGGCCAGCGACTCGCCCACGATCCGGCTGGCCAGCTCGACCGCCAGGGTGCCGACCTCGGCGCGCAGCGCGGTCAGCGCCTGCTGCCGGTCCGCCTCGATCTGGGCTGTTGCCGAGTCGATGATGCGCTGCCGCTCCGCCACCCCGTCGGCCCTGCCCTGCGCCACGATCTGCGCGGCCTCTTCCTTGGCCTGCTCGCGCAGCCTGGCCGCCTCGTGCCTGGCGTCGGCCAGCTGGGCCCGGTACTGCTCAAGCACCTTCTTCGCTTCGGCCTGGGCCTCCTCGGCCCGCCTCAGCCCGCCCTCGATCGCGTCGGTGCGCTCCGCCAGCGTCTTGCTGATCCGCGGCATCAGCACCTTGGCGAGCAAGGCGAACACGATCAGGAACGCGACCGCGCCGATGATCAGCTCGGGCCAGTGCGGGATCAGCGGATTCGGAGCCGCTGCCGCGCCCAGGAACTTTGCTGCCATCTCTACTGCACTCCTTGCCACATGGCTCTTCTAAAAGTTGGGGTATTTGAAGATGAACGGAATGACGATTCCGATCAGCGCCAGCGCCTCGGTCAGCGCGAATCCGATGTACATGTTGGACCGGATCATGCCGGCCGCCTCTGGCTGACGAGCCATCGCCTCGACACCGTGACCGAAGATCAGGCCGATACCAATGCCCGGGCCGATCGCCGCGAGGCCGTAGGCCACGGCACCGATGTTGATGCTGATGACGGTGTTGTTGTTCGTGGCAGCAGCAAGTGCGTGATGAACAAGCTCAAGCATGTTCGCTTTCCTTTGCGATCAAGCCGGCGGACTGTCCCCCGGCGGTTAGGTGAACCAACGGCCGGCCTCCGGCGGCTGCGCCGGTCGCCTGGCACCCCGTTCCGCTCATCTCAGTGCCCCGCTTCCAGCGAGCCGCCGATGTACTGCGCGGTCAGGATCGTGAAGATATACGCCTGCAGCGCCTGGATCAGCAGTTCAAAGGCGGTCAGGACAACGGTCAGGACGAAGGACGTCGCGGCCCACAGCAGCCCGATGCCGACGCTGATCAGGTACCAGGTGGCGAGGGTGAAGACCAGCAGCAGGATGTGGCCGGCGAACATGTTCGCGAAGAGCCGGACCGCGAGCGTGAACGGCCGCACGACGATGTACTGCAGGATCTCGACCGGCGCCAGGATCATCAGGATTCCCAGCGGTACGCCAGACGGGATCATGTTCCTGAAGTAGCCGCCCAGCCCCTGGTGCTTGATGCCGAGGTAGGTATAAGTGCCATAGACCATCAGCATCAGCGCGGCCGGGAAGGCGATCTCCGACATCGCGGGGAACTGCGCGAACGGGATGATCTCCATGATGTTCATGACCCAGATGAAGAAGAACAGCGAGACCAGGAACGGCAGGAAGCCGTCGCCCCGCTTCCCCATCATCGGCCGCAGGATCTCGTCACGAACGAACAGGACGCCGATTTCGCCGAGGTTCTGGGCCCCCCTCGGCACCAGCAGCGGCTTAGCGAACGCCGCCCAGAAGAAACCGATCACGACTACCATGCAGATCGCGGCGAGCAGCATCGGCTTGTTAAAGGTGAACGAGCCGATCCGGAAGAGGCTTCCGTAGATAAAGCTCGACGGATAGCCGGGTGCGGGGTAGCCGCAGCCGGACTTCAGGTGCGCCGACGTCTCCGAGCAGTGACTCGCGGCGAGCGCGATAACGTCAGCGACCACCTCGGCCTCCTCCAGCCTCGTGCACAGGTGTCATGCGACTCATCGAAAACCGGTGATTCCTTCCAGCCAGCAACAGCGAGCGGGCAGGTGCCGGCCCGCCGGCGGTCAGGCGAGCGTAGCCGGGCGGGGCAGCGTAGCCGACAGCGGGTCTGCCCAGACCGGCAGCCACGATGCGGTCGCCGCCCAGACGGCCGGTCCGGGCGTCCCGAGCCTGGCCGGTCACGACCGTCCGTACTTGTAGATGACGGCGAAAACCCCGACCCCGAGGCCGGCCAGCGCTCCGATCGGGAACAGCGCGGCAATGTGCGTCCAGTAGCCGATCAGCCAGCCGAGGCCGCCGTAGAAGACCATGCCGGAGATCAGGTAGCCGAAGATGGACCAGCCGGCGTTCGGCGAATCGTCTGCCATTACTGCCCGCCCCGCCCCCGCATGCCCGCACGGCTCATCACCGTCCGGAGGGTTCTACGTAAGGCGTCTTCAGCCGCATCGACCAGTACACCTGGGATGCCGACCAGGCCAGGATGCACGCCAGGGCGGTCAGTCCGAACATCCGCGAGTTGAATGCCGTGGTTCCGGCGAACCTGACCACGACGAACATCAGCAGCAGGATCTTGACGATGTACGTCGTCATCGCGGTGACCATCATGGCCTGCGGGCTCCGGCGCGCGGCCCGGCCCACGGCGAGCACGCTGATCGCGAAGAACACGGCCACGAGAGCGGCTCCGAGCACGGCGCCGAGCAGTCCCTTCACCCCGGCGAGGGCGACGCTGACGATGACCATGCCCGCGCCCACCGCCGCCGTGGTCAGCACTGACCTGCGGACGATCTGGGCGTAGTTCGCCAGCATCAGTTTTCAAACTCCGGAGGGACTGGCGGCAGGCCTGTCAGCCGGCCGGCACGTACATTGCGGTGTCGGTGTCCCGGTAACGCTCCGACGGCGCTGGCCCGCACCGGAAAACCAGTGCAACCAGGCGTCCGAAACCTATCACGGGCCACGCAGCCGACGGTGTGCGGCCGCTCGTGAAAGATATCACAAGCTGTCCGGCGTTGGCCTCACCAGGTTACCGAACGTGACGAATGCAACCGATGTGACCGCGCGGGCTGCCTGGACGCGCAGGCTGCCGGCAGGCGCGGGATGACGGTTCACGGGATGACGTTGCCCGATGCCCTCGCGGCCGGCGTCGGCGCCGGCATGGCGCCGGCCTCGGGCTGGCCCGGACTGTTCTCGCGCACGCCCGCACCGGCCTCGCGCAGGCCCGCACCGGCCTCGCGCATGCTCGGTCGGCCGCCCGCTCCATTTCCCCCCAGGCTGACCCCGCCGGCCAGCCCAGCATCCGGGGCCAGATCTGCCGGGCGGATCAGCGCGGGAACCGGAATCCGGTCAGCGACCGCATGCTGCCGGGCGGCGAGCATCCGGCTCCCGGCCGCGACCTCCGGCCTGCTCCGCTGCCACCAGCGCAGCTTCGGGATCGACAGCAGGACGAGCGCGAGCACGGCGGCCAGCGTCGTCCAGACCAGGACGGCCAGGTTGACCGTCAGGATCGACAGGCCGACGACGGTGCCGGCGAACAGCGCCGCCCAGGCGTACAGGATCAGCACGCTCGACCGGTGCGAGTGGCCGATCTCGAGCATCGTGTGGTGCAGGTGCTTGCGGTCCGCGGCGAACGGGGACTGGCCAGCCCTCGTCCGGCGCACCACCGCGCGCAGCATGTCGACGTAGGGGATCACGAGGACGGCGGCGGGCAGCAGCAGCGGCAGGATCTCGGCGAACCTGTTCGCCTTGTAGTTCAGGCTCGTGAAGTCGAGGGAGTTGATCGCCCAGATCGGCACGTAGGCCAGCAGCAGCCCGAGCAGCATCGACCCGGTGTCGCCCATGAAGATCCGGGCCGGATAGAAGTTGTGCGGCAGGAACCCCAGGCATGCCCCGGCCAGCACGATCGACGCCAGCGCGGGCACGGCCTCTGCCTGCAGGCCGACGACCTTGGCCAGCCAGTAGTAGTAGACGAAGAACGAGATCGCGGCGATGCACACGATCCCGGCGGCCAGCCCGTCCAGCCCGTCGATGAAGTTGACCGCATTAATGGTCGCGACGATGACCAGGATGGTCAGCACGACCGACTCGTTCTGGGTCAGCGCGAAGAGGTGGTTGTGCGGCTCGGGGAAGCTCGTGAGGCGCGCACCGCTGGCGAATACGATCGCCGCCGCGACGACCTGGCCGACCAGCTTGCCGATCGCGCTGATCCCCCACCGGTCGTCGATGATTCCGATGAGCACGATCAGGCCGCCGGCTCCGAGCAGGCCCACAACCAGGCCGGTACCGTGGAATGCGTCGCGCATCGGGACCAGCCTGCTGGCCACGAGCAGCCCGGCCGCGACGCCGATGTACATGGCGACCCCGCCCATCCGCGGCATCGGGCCGGCATGGACGTCACGATCCCGGGTCGGGATGACGGCCTTGAACTTCATCGCCGCCCGGCGCACGAGGGGCGTGAGCAGATAGGTCACCGCGGCCGCGACGAGCAGGGTCAGGACGTACTCGCGCACCGCGCCCACCAGGTCCGGAGATCGTCAGGCATCACGACAACTGTATGGCACCCCAGGCAACAGTGACGTCGCGACTGTCCCATTCAGTCCGGGCCCGTTCAGTCCGGGCCCATCGCGACGGCGGCGACCTCGCGCAGCCGCCCGATCGAGACGACGCCGGTCCGGAGCAGCCGCGGCATGTCCCCGGTCAGATCCACGATCGTGGAGGGTATGTCGGACTCGCACAGGCCGCCGTCCAGGTAGACCTCCACCAGGTCGCCAAGCTGCTCGCGGGCACCGGCGGCGGTGGTGGCGGCGGGCTGGCCGGTCAGGTTCGCGCTGCTGACCGCCATCGGCCCGGTCTGCGCGAGCAGCTCGAGTGCCACCGGGTCCTGCGGCATCCGCACGGCGACGGTGCCCTTGGTCTCGCCCAGATCCCATTTCAGCGACCGGCTGGACCGGCAGATCAGGGTGAGCCCGCCCGGCCAGAACTCGTCGATCAGTTCCTGGCCGTAGGGGCCGAGATCCTCCACGAGCGCGCTGGCTGCCCGGACCGATCCGACGAGCACGGGCGGCGGCATATCCCTGCCGCGGCCCTTGGCGGCCAGCAGGCTGTCCACGGCGGTCGGCCGGAACGCGTCGGCGCCGATCCCGTAGACCGTGTCGGTCGGCAGCACGACCAGGGCGCCCCTGAGCACGCCCGCCACGGCCGCCGCGAGGCCCGCGGCGCGCTGTGTCTCGTCGGCGCAGTCGTAGATCTCACTCATGGGCGATCATCCTTCCACGGCGAGTGCCCGCTCCGGGCAGCGCCGGCCAGGCCAGGCAGCGGAAGGATCGTCGCGGGGCTCGCGCGCTCGCCGGGCGGGCGGCTCATGGCCAGATCGCGGTGACGAAGCGGTCGAGCCCGGCCAGGTCGGCGTGGTTGCGGGTTTCCTTCCAGCCGGCCTCCTCGGCGAAGACCCAGTACACCCCGGCACCCTGCGGAGCCCCGTGCTCGACGGCCACCCGGCCGCCCGCGCGCAGCAGCCGCCTGGCGACCTGCTCGACGACCCGGATCGCGTCGAGCCCGTCGGCGCCGGAGAACAGCGCGGCCGAGGGCTCGTACTCGCCGACCTCCGGCGGGACGACCGCGCCGACCGGAATGTAAGGCGGGTTGCTGATCACCAGGTCGACGGTGCCGTCAAGCTCATGCAGCGCCGAGCTGAAATCGCCCGGGTGCAGGCTGACCCGGCCGGCGGTATGCGGCGCGGCCGCAAAGCAGCGGGCGATGCTCCGCTCGGTCCACTGCCGGGCAAGCGGGTCGCCCTCGACGGCATGCACCCGCGCCCTTGGCACCTCCTGCGCGATGGCGAGCGCGATCGCACCAGATCCGGTTCCCAGATCAGCGACAACGGGCTCCGCGACGTCCATCTCGGTCAGCCGGTCGATCGCCCACCCGGTCATAACCTCAGTCTCCGGACGCGGCACGAAGACACCGGGACCGACCTCGAGCTCGAGGTACCTGAAGTACGCGGTGCCCGTGATGTGCTGCAGCGGCTCGCGCGCCTCGCGGCGCGCCACGTCGTCCCAGAACCTCGGGTCGAAGTCGCTGTCGGCCACCAGGTTGAGCTGGCTCCTGGTCACGCCGTGCCGGTGCGCCGCCATCAGCTCGGCATCGGCGCGCGGCGACTCCACCCCTGCTTCCGCCAGCCGCGTCACCGCGACGGCGATCTCGGTCATCAGCAAGCTCATCGGCTGGCTACTATCACTGGGCCGCCATCACTATCACTGGGCGGCGGCGATCTTGTCCGCTCGGTCGGCGTCTACCAGGGCGCCGATGACCGCGTCCAGGTCGCCGTCGAGCACCTGGTCAAGGTTGTAGGCCTTGAAGCCGACCCGGTGGTCGGAGATCCGGTTCTCCGGGTAGTTGTAGGTCCTGATCCGCTGCGACCTGTCCACGGTGGCGACCTGGCTGCGGCGCTCGGCCGACGCCTGGGCGTCCGCCTCTTCCTGAGCCGCCGTGAGCAGCCTGGCCCGCAGGATGCGCAGCGCCGCCTCCTTGTTCTGCAGCTGGCTCTTCTCGTTCTGGCACGAGACGACGATCCCGCTCGGCAGGTGCGTGATCCGCACGGCCGAGTCGGTCGTGTTCACGCTCTGGCCGCCTGGCCCGGACGAGCGGAACACGTCGATCCGCAGGTCGTTGGGGTCGATGCTGATCTCGACGGGGTCAGCCTCCGGCATGACCAGGACGCCGGCCGCCGAGGTATGGATCCGGCCCTGTGACTCGGTCACGGGAACCCGCTGCACGCGGTGCACGCCGCCTTCGTACTTCAGCAGCGACCAGGCACCGTCCGGGGTCCCGGACAGGCGGCCGCGTCCCGCGGCCTTGACCGCCACGGTGACGTCCTTGTAGCCGCCGAGCCCGGTGACGGTCGCATCCAGGATCTCGGTCTTCCAGCCCTGCCGCTCGGCGTGCCGCAGGTACATGCGCAGCAGGTCGGCGGCGAACAGCGCCGATTCCTCGCCGCCCTCCCCCGCCTTGACCTCCAGGATGACGTCCTTGGAGTCACGCGGGTCCCGCGGCACCAGCAGGTGCTCAAGCCGCTGCTCGAGCTCTTCCCTGCTCCGGCCGAGCTGCTGAGCCTCATCGGCGAACGACGGGTCCTCGCCCGCCAGCTCGATAGCCGCGGCCTCGTCATCGCTGACCGACCGCCACCGGGAATACGCCTGGACGATCGGGGTGAGCTCGCTGTACCGCCTGCCAAGCGCCCTGGCCTTGTCCTGGTCGGAGTGCACGGCCGGATCGGACAGATCACGCTCGAGCTGGGCGTGCTCGGCGGCGAGGTCGGCAAGCCGTTCCAGCATTGCTTACCTCCTCGATAGGTCTAACCGCGAGCCCGACCGGAACCCGGTCATCCGCACATCCGCCGCCCGGCGTCGTGCCGGGCCGGCGTCGTGCGCGGCCCGCGCACATCGCGGATGAATCCGCTGATTGATCATCGGATTCCGGGATGGATCCGCAGATTCATCCCGGTCCACTGCCGCGCAGCATAGCTGTGCCTGGCCGCCTGGCGGCCAGGCAACTGAAGCGCTCGCTCGGCTACTTGGCCTGCTTGCCGAACCGGCGCTCGAACCGGGCGACGCGGCCGCCGGTGTCGAGGATCTTCTGCTTGCCGGTGTAGAACGGATGGCAGTTCGAGCAGACATCGGCGTGAATCTGTCCGTTCTTCGCCGTGCTGCGGGTCGTAAAGGTGCTCCCGCACGTGCAGGTTACCTGCGTCACCACGTAATCCGGGTGAATGTCGCGCTTCATGTTTCTCCTGGTTCCGTCGGTCGCCGGGTCGCCGGCGGCGCTGCGCGCCGCGAGCGTGAACCGGTACCGCACTTGTCCGCACACCAGTGTGCCACATCGTCAACAGGCCGGCAGGCCGGTCAATTCCCGCTGCCCTGGCCGGGCCGACGAGTAAGAGCGGCTCGGGCGACCGCGAATCCGGGCCGCCCGCACCTGGCGACAGGCGTGGCTAAGAGGCCACCGTGGTCTTCTGCACGTGCAGCAGGAACTCGGCGTTGCTCTTGGTCTCCTTCATCCGCTCCATCAGCACCTCAAGCGCCTGCTGCGGCTCGAGCGCGTGCAGGACGCGGCGGAGCTGCCAGACGATCTTGAGTTCCTCTGGCGTCATCAGCAGCTCTTCCTTGCGGGTGCCCGACGCGTCGACGTCGATCGCGGGGAAGATCCGCTTGTCGGCCAGCTCGCGGCGGAGCCGCAACTCCATGTTGCCCGTGCCCTTGAACTCCTCGAAGATGACCTCGTCGGCGCGCGAACCGGTCTCGATCAGGGCCGTCGCCAGGATGGTCAGCGAACCGCCGTGCTCGATGTTGCGCGCCGCGCCGAAGAACCGCTTCGGCGGGTACAGGGCCGTGGAGTCCACGCCACCTGACATGATCCGGCCGCTGGCCGGAGCA
>Ga0307373_10003256_pt1 | contig 28428 bp, 28 predicted proteins | sample OX2MG_FD_202534 | JGI IMG/M metagenome (GOLD analysis project Ga0307373, IMG submission 202534) | Soil microbial communities from Risofladan, Vaasa, Finland - OX-2 | ecosystem: Environmental > Terrestrial > Soil > Coastal area > Acid sulfate soil | place: Finland: Risofladan, Vaasa | collected... | reverse complement strand
TTCCATGTTTCTCGTGCGTCGTCGGGGCACGACTCGAACTCCTCCCCTAGTGGTGCTCGCCGCAAGTTTGGTGGCCCTGCTGATGACGCCCCTGGGTGCCGAGGCCCAGACGATCAAGCAGACCCAGGGTCAGATCGCCACCTTGTCCGCTGAGCTCTCCCAACAGGAAAAAACCAGTGAAATCACCGCGAACCAGTACGACGCGGACAAGGCGAACCTCGTCGTGATCAACGCCAGCATCGTCAGGCTCCAGGGCGAGGAGGCCGACAAGCGCACGTCAATCGCCACGACGTCAGCGAAACTGGTCGTCGCGACGGTGCGCGCCTACGTCTTGGGGGCGGCCGACGCGCAGATCCTCTCGCTCTTTAACCAGAAGGTCACCAGCTCAGACGCGCGCACGGTCTACGAAGACCAAGTCATCGGCGACCTCAACCAACTGCGCCACACCTACGAGGCCCAAAAGAAGTCCTTGGATCACACCATCCGCCAAGTCGCCCAGCAACGTATCGCGAAGATTCGCCAGACCAACAACATGCAGAGCTTGTTGGCCGCCAACATCGCGCTGCAAAATCGAACGCAAGCCACCTTGCATACCGTGACCTCGCGGCTGAAGGGTGAGATCATCAACTACGAAATCCAGGCGGGCGTCGCGGCGGCCCGGGCCCACAATCAAGATGGCGAGACGCAGGCCATCAACGCGGCTTCGGTCGTCGGCGGTCAGACCGCGGCCAATCAGGTCATCTCGGCCATCCAAGCCGCGATCGCCGTGCCGGCGATCGCGGAGATCGCCGGCACCAAGCAGGGCCTGGCGGCTGTGGCCTACGCCAAGAGCCAGATTGGGGTGCCCTACGTCTGGGGGGGCGAAACCCCGCACGTGGGCTTTGACTGTTCGGGACTCGTCCAGTGGGCGTGGGCCCGCGCGGGCTTTACCATTCCGCGCACGACCGAGACCCAGTGGCCGGCGATGCACCACGTGATCTTGACGCAACTCCAGCCTGGTGACCTGCTCTTTTATTACAACCTCGACGGCGACCACGCCGTGGACCACGTGGTGATGTACGTCGGCAGCGGTCCCTGGGGCGTCAACACCACGATCGCCGCCGCCCACTCGGGCACGAACGTCGCGCTCGCTCCCCTGTTCACGTCGGGCCTCATTGGCGCGGCGCGCCCCTAGCGACCGTGGTGACGACCAGTTTCGTGATCCCCGCGTACAACGAGGGGCCGCGGCTGAAGGAGGGCTTCGCGCGTCTGGCACCGACCCTCGATGAGCTCGGGACCGACGACGTCGAGGTGATCATCATCGATGACGGATCCACCGACGACACGCTGCGCGAAGCGCACGTCGCCTACGGGCACTTGGCCAATCTTCGCGTGGTCAAGCACGAGAGGAACCTCGGCAAGGGCGCCGCACTTCGCCTCGGGCTCGCGCTGGCGACGGGGACCAACGTCATCACCGCCGACGCCGATATGGCGATCAATCCTCACCACAGCGTCGAGGTGCTCGCGGCGCTCTCGCGCGTCGACCTCGCGCCGGGGACGCGCTCCGTCGACGGGCACATTCGCTACGACCAACGACTGCGCACGTGGGCGGGCGCACTCTTTAACCGGCTGGCGCGCCACTACACCGGAACGTACCTACGCGACACCCAGTGCGGATTCAAGGGCTTTCGCCTGGCCCCGGCGCGGCTGCTCGCGATGATGTCAATCGTCGAAGGCTTCGCCTTCGACCTGGAGGTGCTCTACCTCGCCGATCGACTCGCGCTCAGCGTCGAGCCTCAGCTGGTGACGTGGCAAGACATTCAAGGCTCGTCGGTGCGTATGGGACGAGACTCCTGGCAGATGCTCAGCGACATGCGCGCCATTCGACGTACGCACTACGAGAATCCCGTCGTCACCCTCGCCCCCGACGTCGCGATTGGGGACGTGATCGCCGCGGCGAGCGGCGCGCGACTACGCGGACTCGTGCTCGGACGCGGCGCCCAAGACGCCCTGGTCGTCTTTCCACGTCAGGGCGCGCTCGGCGCCGTCGATTTCGCTCGGGCCTTCGACGCGTCGCTGGGCACCGCGACGTTGGGCGACCTACGCGGTCGTCGCCTCGAAGCGATCTAGCGCTCTAGGCCTGCACCGGCAACAGCCAATTGGCGACCAGCTCTGGGGCGCGGTCGGCCCACTCTTCGGCAGTGATCGCGTAGCGCGCGTGATCCTCCCAGGCGCCATCGATCTCGAGGTAGCGCTCGGCGATGCCTTCAAAGCGAACGCCCAGCTTCTCGACCACCCGGCGAGAGGCGGCGTTGCGCGGGATGATGTTGATCTCAACACGGTGCAAGCGAAGAGACTGAAACGCGTACTGCAACAAAGTAATCACCGATTCGGGCATGAGGCCCCGTCCGGCGAAAGATTCGTCGATCCAGTAGCCGATGAAGGCCGACTGCAGCGGGCCACGCTGAATCGAAGAGAGCGTGATCTCGCCCACGAAACGCTGGTCCACGAAGATGCCAAAGCCGTAACCCGTTCCGAGTTGACGTTCGCGCTCGCGCAGGGCGCATCGGCTGGCGAAGCTTCGCGGGTCCTCGGGAAGGTTCGACGCGTGCGCCGAACGCGGCTCCCACTTGACGAGCCAGTCCCGACAGCGAACGCGCACTTCGAGCCAACCCTCATAGTCGTGCTCACCCAACGTGCGCAGCACCACTCGACGCCCGTGCAGGGTCACTGGGGAATAGACCGCGCGCGCGTTCACCGGGGTTGCCTCACCCCTCCATCGTGGCAGAAGTCAACTTCCACGAACCGCGCTTTCTCGAAGCGACGCCGTGATGCCATCCAAGATGTCGCTCTCACTGCTTAAAAGCTCCGTGACCCCGAAGCGGTCCATGACCGCCTCTAAGACGTACAAACCGGCGACGAGAACGTCCTCGCGTCCCGCGCTCATGCCCGGGTGAGCCAGTCGTTGAGCGGGCGTCTCGCTCGCCAGTCGCTCGCGCCACCCCTCGACGACGGCCCGGTCGAGTTGCTGGTGATGAACGAGCGAGCGCTCATAGACCTCGACGCCTCGCTCCATCGCCACCAGCGTCGCGACCGTTCCGGCCAGCCCGACCAGTCGAACGCGGCCCACGACCTCGTCGAAGACCGGTTGAGCGCGAAACGCGCGGTCCAGTTCGGTCTTGATCATCTCTCGGGTGGCGACCTCTCGCTCCTTCGAGACCACGCCGTAGCCCAGGACCCGCTCGGCAACACGAACGCAGCCCAACTGCATCGAGAACGATCGCAGTTCACCCTTCACCTTGAGCGCGAGTTCGGTCGAACCACCGCCGATGTCCACGATCAAGAACGCGAAATCGCTCTCCTCGAACTCGGCGATCGCGCCCCGATACGAGTAGTTCGCCTCCTGGGCACCGCTCAAGATCCGAACCGGCACCCCGACGATGGCTCCGGCGCGCTCCAAGAACTCCTCACCGTTGGTCGCGTCACGTACCGCCGAGGTCGCCACCAACAGCCCTTCGCCCACCGCCGCTTCGTCCATCGCCGCGCGATACGTACGCAGCACGGCGAAGGTTCGTTCCATCGCCTCCTCGCCCAGCGTGCCGTGCTCGTCAACGCCGGCGCTGAGGCGCGTAATAACGGTCTGACGAGTCACCGGCGCATCGTGGGCGTCGACGATGAAAAGCCGCGTGGAGTTCGAGCCGCAGTCGAGCGCGGCGAGGGCGTCAGGCATGGACGTTCACCACGACGAGGTCACGCACGTCGAGTCCTGACGCGACGAGCGCCCCCACGGGGTCATCCCCGTTGACGAGAAAGTTCGCCACGTGGGCGTGGAGGCACTTGATCCCCACTCGGGTTCCTCCGACGCCTCCGCTGGGCGCGACCAGATCACGGCGAACGACCACGGCGTCGCGTCGCTGGGCGTAGAGGTCGTGCGCGCCGGCGAGCGCGGCGGGTTCAATGAGCTGCTCAAAGCGATGCACGCCGCCCTCGCTCTCGAGGCGGCTTACCGCGTCGCGAAGGACCGGGTCCACCAGCCAATACAGCGTGGGCATCGGCGTTCCGTCCAAGAGGTGCGGCTCGTTTTCGATGACGACCGCGCCGCCCTTCGCGCGGCGAACGACGACGGCGAATCGCCCCGCTGGTTCGCGCCCGAGCAGACGAGCCACTTCGACGCGCTCCTCCCGCGAAGCGTCAAGGAGCTTCAACGCCAGAACTCGAAGGTCCGCACCAGTCGAACGAAGAAACCATGCTGGGGGTGGTGCGCGCTCGAGGCGGCGCTCAACAACGGCTGCGCCGAGCTCGGCGAGACCAGCGGCTGAAAGCCCGGATCGACTGATTGAGCCGTGATGCCGCCCGCCGCGCCGCCCGGCAGCACCTGGATCAAGCTCTGGCCCGGGTTGACGAGTTGATACTGCTCACGAGCCAACTGCGTGGCCGCGGCCTTGGAGTCAAGCGAGTGCGCCTGGTCCGTGAGGGACTGTTCTTGTTGGCGCACCGTCGAGAGCTGAGCGAGGGTCGAATTGAGGGCACTCTGCTGGTGCAAGAGGCTCGAAAGCGGAAACCACGTCACGAGCATGGCGACGCCCGTCGCCAGCGCCAGGGGGAAGACCCAGCGATTCGACGCTCCGTGTATCGACTTACTAGTTGTGGCCACCAAACGCCCCCGACAAAGACGAACCGCCTAAGAAGCGCGCCTGCTCTCCCAGACGCTCTTCGATTCTCAGAAGTTGATTGTACTTCGCTACCCGGTCCGAACGCGCCGGCGCACCCGTTTTAATCTGACCGGCGTTCAGCGCCACGGCCACGTCCGCGATCGTCGTGTCCTCGGTCTCGCCGCTGCGGTGCGAAACCACGACGCTGTAGTGATTTGAGGTCGCCAGGCGCACCGCGTCAAACGTCTCGGTCAAGGTACCGATCTGGTTGAGTTTGACGAGCATCGAGTTCGCGACACCTCGGTCGAGCCCCTTTTGGAGCAGCGTCGGGTTGGTCACGAACACGTCGTCACCAACGAGTTGCACGCGCGCGCCGAGGCGACTCGTGAGCTGCGTCCACCCGTCCCAGTCCTCTTCGGCCATGCCGTCTTCGATCGAGACGATCGGATAGCGCTCGCACAGATCGACCCAGTAGTCGACGAGTTCACTACTCGAAAGCACTCGGCCCTCGCCCGCGAGGTGATAGGCGCCGTCGCGGTAGAACTCACTCGTCGCCGGGTCAAGTGCGATCGCCACGTCGACTCCCGGTCGACGACCGGTGGCCTCGATCGCCTCGACGAGCACCTTGACCGCCGCCTCGTTGTCGGGCAGGTCGGGCGCGAAGCCGCCCTCGTCGCCCACCGCGCTCGAGAGTCCGCGGCCGGTGAAGATCTGCTTCAGCGCCTGGTACGTTTCGACGCCCCACCGGAGCGCCTCGGAGAAACTCGCCGCCCCGATGGGCATCACCATGAACTCTTGAAAGTCGATGGAGTTCGACGCGTGCACGCCGCCGTTGACCACGTTCATCATCGGCACCGGCAAAACGTGCGCGTTCACCCCGCCGAGGTACTGATAGAGCGCGAGCTCACTCTCGTTCGCCGCCGCCTTGGCGTTGGCCAGTGAGACCGCGAGAATCGCGTTCGCGCCGAGGCGGGCCTTGTTCGCCGTGCCGTCGAGGTCGATCATGGCGAAATCGACCTCTCGTTGGTCGAACGCGTCGTAGCCCTCGAGGGCGTCGTTGATCTCGCCGTTGACGAAGGCGACCGCCCTCGTCACGCCCTTGCCGCCCCAGGCCGCTTCGCCGTCGCGCAGCTCAACGGCCTCGTGAATGCCCGTCGAAGCCCCCGAGGGCGAGGCGGCGCGCCCCACGGCTCCCGACTCGAGATGCACCTCGGCCTCTACGGTGGGATTTCCCCGCGAGTCCAAGATCTGGCGTCCGATGACGAGTTCGATTGCGCTCACGGCGACTCCTTCGCGTACGACGTTCAAGGCTAGTCGTCGTCTTTGCGCACACCGCTTCGCGACTCGTGCGCGAGTATCTCGTCGCGCAACGCCGACGCTTCGTGGCGCAGCACTCCTTCGAGGTCCACGCCCGCGTAGTGCGCGAGCGTGACCAACGCGGCGAGCAACTCGGCCCACGTCGCTTCGACGTTCGCGCTCGAGGTCGCGTCGCTGGCTCGGGCTTCGAAGAGTTGCAAAGCGCCGAGCGCTCGTTGCGCGTCGGCGCGGGCCTCTTCGCCGGACTCGAGCGCGACGCCGACCTGGACGGCCTTGCGCAAGAGTTTGGTGTAGAGCGTGAGGGCTGGCAGCTGCCACGCGATGCCGTCCGTGACGCTGTCGCGTCCCTTCTCGTCGCGCTTTAACACCTCCCAGCGAGCCGCGACTTCGTCGGCGGTCGTGAGCGACGTGTCACCAAAGACGTGCGGGTGGCGATAGATAAGTTTGGCGCGAAGCGTGTCGGCAATGGAGGCGAGATCGAAACGATCCTCTTCGCTCGCGATCTCGGCGTGAATCATGACTTGAAACAACAGGTCGCCCAGTTCTTCTTCGACGTGCGACACGCGCGCGTCGAGTTCACCCTCGCCAGCCTCGGCTCGCACCATGGCTTCGAGCGCGTCGAGGGCCTCGTAGGCCTCTTCGAGAAGGTGACGGGTCAAGGAGGCGTGGGTCTGCTCCTGGTCCCACGGACACTCGGCCCGGAGACGTTTCGTCACCGCGACCAGGGCCGCGATTGAGCTCGAGGCGTCGGCGACCTCGCTGACCCAAAGCGAGGTCAGGTGATCAGCGCGGGTGAAGCTCGCCAACGAGCGCGCGGGCAGTCGTGTGACGTGCTGGTCGCCCAGGCCCAAGTGGTGCAGCACCGTCACCATGGTCTCGGGCGCCAACCGATCGCTCACGACGGCGAGCACTTCGGGCGCGTAGGTCTGCAGCACCAACAAGGGACCCGGCCCGCGCAGCGCGTCGCTGCTCGAAAGTCCGTCCACCACTCGCAGCCCGGCCGCCATGGGGTCGACGCGCAACGTCGCGCAGGCCACGTCAATCACCGACACCGCGGGTTCGATGACGACCTCGACGTCGTCACGCGCTATCAAGAGCTCGACCGTTCGCTCCGCCACGATCGGCGAACCGGGTACCGCGTAGAGGACGCTTCCATTGACTCGAGCGAGGGCCACGAGGTCCTCGACGATGCGCGCGTAGAGCGCCTCGAAGGAATCGCTGTCCTCGTACCAATCGTCGTAGCTCGGCGTATCGACGTAGCGTGCGGCCGCGGGATGCACGCGAGTGCGCAGTCGCGCCACCGGAGCATTCGCCATCAGCTCGATCGTTCGCGCGGTCATGAGCGACTCGTCACCGGGACCCAAGCCGACGACGCGCACTTCGGGAAGTTTGGCGGCGTTCACCTACTGATAGTTGGCGGGGGTACCACGCAGCGAAGTGGCACCGAGCACCGTGGAGGTCGAGGGCAGCGCGGGAGCGAACACGCGCGGACCCGTCGAATCGAGGCCCCAACGGCCCATCGCCGGGTCCACGTAGACCGCGGCCTGATACTCCAGCGATTTTTCGATCCCGTTGGCGGAGCTGGCGTTCTGGCTACGCACGTCACTCACGACCAAGGGTTCGGCCTGGGCGAAGGGAGTGGGTGAACGCTTGGTGATCGCCACGTAGAGCGCGTAGGTGCCTTGGCTCAGCGAGACGTAGTGCGGCGTGGCGGGAAAGACGTTGAGGCTCTGACCACTGACGTCAGCGCGAATGGACGAGTACGAGGTCGAAGTGGGCCCGTAGCAGCCGTAGGCTCCCCCGTTCTTGGCCGAGGCGGTATCGACCGAGAACTTGCTCGCCAGTTGGGCGACGCTCTCACCGTTGCCCTGCGCGACGCCAAAGGCGCTGACCTGGGTCGGGGAGACGAGCGCGATGGAGATGCAAAGGGTGTCGTAGTTCGACTGGTGCGACTGGAAGTACGTCTGAAAGCCCGCCGTCGTGAGCGGCACCGTGGAATTGAGTTTGGCCTCGAGATAGAGCGACGCGGACCAGTCACGCAGTTCGGCGTTTCGCATCTCGGGGGTCATGGCCGCGACGGCCTGGGCCGACGTGCCCGGGCAGGACCTTGACTGGGCGGCCACCTGTTGGGTCATCTCGAGTTCGAGCGACGCTTGGGCGCTCGCCATATCCGCCGCCGTCACGACGTGGTGCAACGTCGTCGTGACGTACGAAGCGATCGTCATGCCTTGGACCCGCGCGTCCACCCAGGCCGCCGCGCCCGCGGCGGCGAGAGTATCGCCCCCGGCGCCGGCGCTCAGTCCCGAGGCGCTCAAGGCACTCAGGTAGCACTGCAGGGTGGGACTGGCGGCGATGGCGGCGAGTTCGGCGCGCATGGTCGAGCCCGACACGTCTTCACCGTTCACCCGCACGCCACCCGCGCGCGTACTGAGGCCAAAAGCGCTGACCCCGATCAGTGCGACAACGAAGAGAACGACAAGGCGGCGCACGAACTCAGCCTACCGAATCGACCTTCGAGGTCGACGTCGCCGTGACGTCGGCCAGCAGTTCATTCAACGCTCGAGGGGTGACCTCGAAGCCTTGACGCTCGAGGCGCAGCTCGCGCGTGACCTCATCAAAGGCCCGCGAGCCGTGCAGGCGGCGCAGTCGAGTCTGCTGAGACAGGGTCAAGGTGAGCGGGGCGATCTTCACGACCGGTCTCGATCGCACGCCCACGCGCGCGGGCTGGACCACCACCGACGTGACCCCTAACGCCAAGCACGCCACGCGCAGCGCCGCCAAGTCCAAGAGTCCCTCGGCCGGCCCGGGCAGTTCCCCGTAGCGGTCGACCCACTCCTCGCGCAGATCGGCCAACTCGTCCATGGTGTGCACCCCCGCCAAGCGCCGGTAGGCCTCGAGGCGCGCGTCGTCGGCCTCGACGTAGGTCGCGGGCAAGTGGGCCTCGCCGGGCACGTCGAGGTTGACCGGAGTGACGTCGATGATGACTTGGCCTTTGGCCTCGGCCACCGCCTCGGCGACCAACTGGACGTAGAGGTCATAGCCGACCGCCGCGACGGGACCGGACTGGTCGTGGCCGAGCAGGTTGCCCGCCCCGCGAATCTCGAGGTCGCGCATCGCGATCTTGAAACCGCTGCCCAGCGCCGTGTTGTCGCCGATCGTGCGCAGTCGCTCGTAAGCGGTCTCGGAGAGCACTTGGTCAGCCGGATGAAAGAGATAGGCGTAGGCGCGCTGTCCGCTGCGCCCGACGCGGCCGCGCAACTGGTGCATCTGACCCAGCCCGAGGCGCTCGGCGCGGTCGACGATCAACGTGTTGACCGTGGGCAAGTCGATGCCCGACTCAACGATGGTCGTGCAGACCAAGACGTCGAATCGACGCTCCCAGAAATCGATCATCACGCGCTCGAGCGTGCCCTCGTCCATCTGACCGTGGGCGATCGCGACGCGCGCGTCGGGCACGAGCTGGGTGAGGCGACGGGCGACCTGGTCGATGTCAGAGACCCGATTGTGGACGAAGAAGACTTGGCCCTCTCGAAGCAGTTCCCGGCGGATCGCTTCGACGACGGCCGCTTCGTGGTACTCGCCCACGTGGGTGAGGATCGGGCGCCGGTCGGCCGGCGGCGTCGTGACCATCGAGAGGTCGCGAATGCCCACGAAGGCCATCTCGAGCGTGCGCGGGATCGGACTCGCGCTCAGGGTCAACACGTCAACGCCGATCGAGCGCGCCTTGATCGCCTCTTTGTGCGTGACCCCGAAGCGCTGCTCCTCATCGACGACGAGCAGCCCCAGGTCCTTAAAGGCGACCGACTCCGAGAGGAGACGGTGCGTGCCGACGACGACGTCGATCGTGCCGTCGCGAAGTCCCGCCAGGGTCGCGGCCGTCTCGGCGTCGTCGACGAAGCGGCTCAGCATGGCCACGCGCACCGGGAAGCCGGCGAAGCGCTCGCTCAGCGTGGCCATGTGCTGAGCGGTCAAGAGCGTGGTGGGCGCCAGGAGCGCGGCCTGCTTGTGATCCTGCACGGCCTTAAAGATCGCGCGCAGCGCGATCTCGGTCTTGCCGAAGCCAACGTCGGCGCACACCAGGCGGTCCATCGGGCGCGACGACTCCATGTCGGCCTTCACGTCGGCAATGGCCTGGGCCTGGTCCGTGGTGAGCGTGAAGGGGAAGAGCTCTTCCATCTCGCGCTGCCAGTCGTTGTCGGGGCTAAAGGCGTGGCCGGGCGCGACGCTGCGCAGTCGATAGAGCTCCACCAGCTCCTGGGCGACGAGGTAGGCCGCGGCTCGCGCCTTGGCGCGCGTTCGCTGCCACTCGGCGCCGCCCATGCGCGACAGCGCCGGCGCGTCGCCACCGGCGTAGGGGGTGAGCGCGTCGATCTGTTCGGTGGGCCAGTAGCTGCGGCCGTCCTTGAACTCGAGGATCAAATAGTCGCGCGTGACGCCGTTGATCGCGCGCGTCGTGGTGCCCGAAAAGCGCGCGACGCCGTGCTGACGGTGTACGACGTAACTGCCCACCGCGAGATCGTCAAAGAAACCGTCGACGTTTCGCGCTCGCGCCCGAGCCGCCCGGGGCACGTGGCGTCGACCCGTGAGATCGGCCTCACTCCAGACCACGACCTCGGGATCATCGAGGAAGAATCCGGCGGGCAGGGCGCTTTCGAGCACACTGAGGCGCACCTCGAGCACGCGCGTGGGATCGGTCGTGACCTCGAGACCCTCACCTCGCAGCTGATCGGCCATGCGCTCGGCCGACGCGCGATTCGAACTGAGGATGACTCCCCGGCGGCTCCTCGACCACGAGCGCACGTGAGCGGCCACGCGAGCCGCGTCGCCTTGGACGGGTGGCGGCGACGACAGCGTGGCGCTCGCGACCCCCGAGCCCGACGCCTCGAGCGCCACGTCGACGCGCGCGAGCGCTTCGTCGTAGGTCACGTGCAAGAGCGTGACGTTCATAGCGGCACGCCACGTGGCGGCGACGGTGTCGGCGAGCTCTCGCTCCTCGTCGAGCAGGTCGTTCAAGCGCGAGCGCACCCGTTCGGGCTCGACCACGAGCACACTCGCGTCGATCTCGTCGAGCAGGGTGCGACGCTGGTCGACGAAGAGGCTCATCCAGCCCTCCATACCGTCAAAGAGGTCCCCCGAAGCGAGCCGTTCAAAAACGGGCGCGCCCCAGGCTTCGCGTTGGGCCAACTCGAGCGCGCGCTGGCGCGTGGCGGCCGAGGGAATCCATTCACGCACCGGCGCGATCACCACGCTCTCGAGGTCGTGTCGCGAACGCTGATTCGCGACGTCAAAGACCGTGAGTCGCTCGAGCTCGTCACCGAAGAAGTCGAGGCGCACGGGTTCGTCGAGTTGCGCCGGCCAGAGGTCCACGATGCCTCCACGCACCGCGAACTCCCCGCGGTGCTCGACCAGGTGCTCGCGGCGATAGCCCCGGCGTCCGAGGTCCTCGACCAACTCGTCGCGCGGTCGCTCGTCACCCTGGGCGACGAGCAGCGGCGCCAGCCAGTCCGGGGTCAGCACCTGGGCGAGCGCGCGCGCCGAGGCGACCACGACTTTGGGGGCGTCAACTTGGCCCAATCGCCAGCGCACGAGGGCGCGCTGGCTCATGACCTCCACGTCGGGACTGACGCGTTCGAGGGGATGCGTGTCCCAACCGGGCCAGAGCACGACCTCGTCGGTGCCGAGCCAGGCGGCCAGGGCCTCGCGGGTGGAGTACGCCTCGGCCGAGGTGGGCGTCACGACCACGCTCAGGGGTCGATCGAGCACCAGCGCCGCGACGGTGACGGGCGTCGCGAAACCACTCGCGACGAAGCCGCCCGAGGCGACGTTGGCTCGAAGGGTGGGAGCGACGACCTCGAGAACCCGACGAAGGGCCGCCACGTCGCTCACGAGTTGACCCGGCGCTGGGCCTCCTCGAAACCTTCGTCGAGCAGCACCTCGAGCGCGTCCGCGGCGGCTTCGACGTCGAGGCGAAGGGCGGCGCGGCGAGCGCCGGTGGGGCGCTTCAGCACGTAGTCGGCGCCCTGCTCTTTCGTCGGCGGCTTGCCGATGCCGATGCGCAGTCGCGCGAACTCTTGGCTCGCGAGCGTCTGGGCGATGGAACGCAGTCCGTTATGGCCCGCGAGTCCCCCACCGAGTCGAAGTTGCAGGCGGCCCGGATCGAGGTCGAGCTCGTCGTGGACGATGACCAGCCGAGCAAGGTCCTCGATCGAGCAGCGACGAATCAGTCCCGGCAAGGCGGCGCCCGTCTCGTTCATGAAGGTCGTGGGCACCGCGAGGGTGCTCGCACCGTCCTTCGAAGAGACCGTCGCGGTCGTCGCGCGCTGACGCTTTTCGAGCGAGAGTTTCACTTGGCGACGCTCGGCGACCAGGCGCACGGCGTCGCCACCCACGTTATGGCGCGAACCTTCGTACTCGGCTCCGGGATTCGCGAGCCCGACGATCAACCAACTACTCGACGAGCCCCGACGTTCCTCTCGGGCGCGGCGAAGCGCCACGGGGCCTATTCCGTAGCGGCGGCGTCAGGGCCACTCACGGCCTTGGCGACACGACCGGCGTGCGTCGCTACCACCGCGACCGAAGGTTCGGCCGCCGCGACGACGCCCTCGGGCAGGACGAGGTCGCTCACCCGGATGGTCTGACCCGCGCGCAGTTCGGAAATGTCGACGTTGACGAAGTTGGGGATCTGGTCGGGCCGGGTCCGGATTTCGAGGCTGAACATCTGCTGGTCAACCTCCCAGTCGGCGTGGCGGACCTCGATCGCGTCACCCACGAGGTGCAGGGGCACCTCGGTGACCACCGGCTTGTGGGGGTCGACGACCTGGAAGTCCACGTGGGCCACCGTGCCTCGCACGGGGTGACGCTGGATCTCTCGGGCCATGACGATGTACGTCTGGCCGTCGGCGTCAAGGGTGATGAGCGAGTTCAGGCCCTGGCCGCCGGTGACCGCGGCACGAAACTCCTTCGCGTTGACCGCGACGGGCAGCGGGGTGACGCCCTCGCCGTAGACGACCCCGGGGATTGAACCGGCGAGACGCAAGCGACGTGAGTTCGACGAGCCGTGGCGACGGTCGGTCGACGCGTGCAAAGTGACTTGAGACATGAACGACTCCTCTAGAGAACAGCTGGCGACCCTGGGGCGCAACAGGGTCTCAAGTCTAGCCAAAGAGCGCCGGGGTACCCCGCGGGGTCAAAGCAGGTTCTCGCCCCCGAAGATGTCCGACACCGAGGAGTCTTCGAAGATGGCCGAAATCGCGTTGGCGATGATCGGGGCGATTGAAAGGATTTCGAGCTTTTCGAAGCGCCGCTCGGGGCCCAAGGGCAAGGTATCGGTCACCACGACGCGCGACACCGGCGCGTTGAAGAGTCGCTCGACGGCCGGGGGCGAGAAGACCGCGTGGGTGGCCATGACCCAGATCTCCTCAGCGCCGTTCGCCTTCAAGAGGTCACAGGCCGCCACGATGGTGCCGGCGGTGTCGATCATGTCGTCGATCAACACGCAGTGGCGCCCGTTGACTTCACCGACAATGTGTCGCGCTTCGGCGACGTTGGCTTTGTGGTGCGGACGGGTCTTGTGCACGAGCGCGAGCTCACAGCCCAAATGCTGGGCGTAACGCTCAGCGACCTTTACCCGTCCAGCGTCGGGAGCGACCACCACCAACTCGTGGGGATTGGCGTTGGCCTTGAGATAGTCCTCGAGTACGGGGGCGGCGACCAGGTGATCGACCGGGATGTCGAAGAAGCCCTGGATCTGACCGGAGTGAAAGTCGACCGACAAGACGCGGTCCGCGCCGGCGGTCTGGAGCATGTCGGCGATGAGTTTGGCGGTGATGGGTTCACGTCCGGCGGATTTGCGGTCTTGACGGGCGTAGCCAAAGTTCGGTATCACCGCGGTGATGCTCTTGGCCGAAGCGCGCTTGGCGGCGTCGATCATGATGAGCTGCTCCATCACCGCAACGTTGACCGGTGTGGCGTGGGTCTGGATGATGAAGACGTGCGCGCCGCGAATCGAGGTGTCGAAGCGACAGTGGATTTCGCCGTTGGCGAACTCACGAACGTTGGCCTCGGTGAGGGTCACGCCCAGTTTTTCGGCGATGCTCTCGGCCAACGCGGGGTGACAACGCCCCGTGACGAGAACGAGGCGACGCTTCGCGAGAGACTCCACGGCGCCAGCGTACAGGTTTCCCTCGACGCGCTTAGAGGGAGCGTCGCGTGAAGGGCTCCACGAACTCGCCCGCCGCGACTCGTGCGCCGGACTCGAGCACCACGAACGAGGACACGGTGGCGTCGCGCTCGACGACCGCGTTGGATCCTTCGACCATGCCCACCCGGGCGTTCTCGCCCACTCGCACGTCGCTCAGGTGCGCGTGGGGGCCGATCTGCGCGCCACGCTCGACGACGCAGTGACCCTTAAGGATGGTCCCCGGCAGCAATGAAACTTCTTCCGCCAATTCCACGTCGGCGTCAATGTAGGTTTCGGCGGGGTCCCACATGGTCACCCCGCGCAGCATCCACGACTCATTCACGCGTCGACGAAGGACCGTCTCGGCGGCGGCGAGTTGGACGCGATCGTTGACGCCTTGGGCCTCGCTGGAGTCCTGCAGCCGCATCGAAACCGTACGGTGGCCCGCTTCGTGCAAGACGCCGATGAGATCGCTCAGGTAGTACTCGTGCTGGGAATTTTGCCTTCCCACTCGGCGCAGGGCGGGACCGAGGAGGCTCTGGCGCACCACCATGATCGACGTGTTGATCTCGCTGAGACGTCGTTCATCAAGCGTCGCGTCGCGTTCTTCAACGATGCGCGCGACGGTGCCGTCCTTGGCGTGCACGAGGCGCCCGTAGCCACTCGGGTCGTCCACCACCGCGCTCAAGACGGTGAGCGCCGCCACCTCGCTGCGGTGATAGGCGAGGAGTTCAGCGATGGTGTCTCGCCGCAGCAGGGGCGCGTCGCCGGGCAGTATCAAGACGTCCCCGTCGCTCGCGCCGATGGCGTCATTGACCGTCGGCAGCGCCACGGAAACGGCGTGACCCGTGCCGAGTTGCTCGCGTTGCTCGACGAAGGTCAGGTCCTGATCGAGGCGCACGCGCTCGCTCAGGCTCTTTTCCACCCAGGTAGCGCCGTGGCCCACGACGACGACGGTGGCGCGCACCTCATCGAGCGCGGCGGCGTCGAGCACGTAACACACCATGGGCCGTCCGCACAGGTGGTGGAGGGGCTTGGGCCGGGCCGAGCGCATCCGCGTACCCTCGCCCGCGGCGAGCACAACGACACAAGTGGGACGACTCACCCTGCTATCTCTAGCAGCCGTCTTCTACGATGCCTGACATGGCTGACTTTGACTACGACGAGTTCGCGCTCTTTCACGAGAATCTCGCCGAGTGGGGCCTCGACGTGCCGGTGCCCCGCGTGCGGCGGTTCTTCGTCGCGGTCGACGGACTGCGCCAGTTGAGCGGACTGCGCTGGGGCGACGACGCGCCCGCCGCCGTGCTCGTGCACGGCGGCGCCCAGAACGCGCACACCTTTGACACCGTCGCGCTCGCCCTCGGGCGGCCGTTGCTCGCCCTCGACCTGCCCGGCCACGGTCACTCCGACCCGTCGCCCTACCCGCACTCGGCGGTCGCGAGCCACGCCAACGACTTGATTCGCGCGCTCGAACAGTTGCTCGAGGGTCCGCTGCCGCTCGTGGGAATGAGCTTGGGGGGGCTGTGCTCGATCCTGGTCGCCGTGAAACGGCCCGACCTCGTGAGTTCGCTCACGCTCGTAGATATCACCCCCGGCGTGAACGCCGACAAGGCACGCCACATCACCGACTTCGTGAACGGGCCCAAAACCTTTGAGGACTTCGAGTCGATGTTGGCGCGCACGAAGGAACATAACCCGACGCGCTCGATCGCTTCGCTTCGCCGGGGTATCTTGCACAACGCGCTCCAGCGCGACGATGGTACGTGGGTGTGGCGCCACCAACAACACGCGCCCTCGCCCCTGAGCGCCCCCGACGCCGGTGACCTCTGGGCGCAAATGAGGTCTCTCACGATGCCCGTCTTTCTCCTGCGAGCGATGGGGCCCGGATCGGTCGTCGACGACGCCGACGAGGCGAAGTTGCTCGAGGTCTCCCCCGGCGCGCTGGTCGTACACGTGGCCGAATCGGGCCATTCGATCCAGGGCGACCAGCCCCTCGAGATGGCGGCCCTGCTCGAGCGCCTGGTGCTGCGCTAGGGACCTGATGCCTTGGCTGGCGGGGGAGGGCTCGAACCTCCAACCTACGGATTCAAAGTCCGCCGTTCTGCCAATTGAACTACCCGCCATCGTCAATTCGACAATCTTCATAGATTCTTAGAGAATGTCTGGTGACACTTAATGCCAACCAGCAACACTAGAGCCTTACCGACCCGCCAGAGAAAGTCGCCGCGTGACTACAGTCGCCAACATCTCCTACATCGCGATCGTTGACGACGACGCGGCCATCCGCACCTCCTTAGGTCGGGCGCTGCGCATGGAGAACTACGACGTGGAACTCTTCGAAGACGGCGCGAGCGCCCTGCGGGCCATCCAACTGCGCGCCCCCGACGCCATCGTGCTCGACCTGCAACTGCCCGACATCGACGGGCTCGAAATCTGTCGGCGAATCCGACGATCAGGTGACGCGACGCCCATCTTGATGTTGACCGCCCGCGACGCGGTGAACGACCGCGTCGAGGGCCTCGACGTGGGTGCTGACGACTACCTGGTCAAGCCCTTTGACCTGGCCGAGTTACTGGCGCGCTTGCGCGCTTTGCTGCGTCGACACAGCTCCGGGGAGATCGACGGCACCGTACTGCGTTTCGAGGACTTGACCCTCAATCCTCAGACCCGCGAAGTCTCTCGCGCGGCGCGGCGTGTTGAGTTGACCAAGATCGAGTTCGACTTGCTCGAACTCTTCGTCCAGCACCCCCGCCAGGTCCTCACCCGCGATCAGATACTCGACCTGGTGTGGGGCTACAACTTCGACTCAGGCACTAATTCGCTCGCGGTGTACATCGGTTACCTTCGCCGCAAACTTGAGGAGAAAGGCGAAGCTCGGCTGATTCAAACGGTTCGCGGCGTGGGCTACGCCCTTCGCACCTCGTGACGTTTCGCTCACGCGTCATCTCCGCCACCGTCGCCGCGGCCGCCATCGCGGTCGTGCTGGCGTGCTTGGCCTCCTTCGTCACGACGCGCAACGCTCTCTTGCACGCGGTCGACGAATCTCTGGCAGAGAACGCCTCGAACAGTCACGTCGTCGCGGGCTCGGGCGGCACCCTCGGCAAGGTGAACTCGGGGGGTGACGAGAACACTCGAGTGACCGGCTCGTACTTCGAGATCGTGCTGCCCAACGGCTTGACGATGCCCACCTCGAACGTGCCGATCGACCAGACGACCCTTCAGGTCGCCAAGGGCAAGGTGACGACTCAGGTGCTGCGCACGATCACCTTCGGCGGCCAGAGCTATCGCGAACTGATCGTCGCGCTGCCGGCCAACTCCGTCGTGAACTGTCCCACGGGGATTTGTCAGATCTCCACGACCGCGGCGCAGCTCTTTATCGTCGATATCGCGGGCCAAACGCGCGAACTGCACCGACTGGTCGCGACCCTGCTCTTCGTCGCCGCGGGTGGACTACTGCTCGCGTTGGGGCTCGGGCTCTTCTTGGCGCGCCAGGCCCTGCACCCGCTCGAGGAGGTCACCAACGAGATCGAAACCGTCGCCGAGACCAACGACCTTCAGTACCGCCTCGCCGAGGGCGACGCTGACGAGCTCGGGCGACTGCGCCGAGTCTTCAACCGCCTCTTGCGCTCGGTGGAGAACAGTCAGACCCTCCAGCGCCAACTCGTCCTCGACGCGAGTCACGAACTTCGCACCCCGCTCACGTCGCTTCGCACCAACGCCCAGGTGCTCTCACGCGCGACGCACCTGGGTGAGGACGAGCTTCGCCAGATTACCGACGACATGATCACCCAAGTCGACGAGCTCGCGGCGTTGGTGACTGACCTGGGCGAACTCTCGCGCGGCGAGCGCTCCGAGGGGCCCGTTGAGCAGCTGCGACTGGACGACTGTGTTGAAGAGTGCGTCGAAACCGCGCGCACCTACGCGCGACTTCGCGACATCACCGTCGAGGTCGATCTCCACGAGTCCTACGTCCTTGGACGTCGCGACCGCTTGGTGCGCGCGGTCTCTAATCTCTTGACCAACGCCGTCAAGTTCGCGCCACGAAACGGCCGCATCGTCGTGACCTCGAAGGACGGCGTCTTGAGCGTGAGCGATTCGGGCCCGGGCATCGCCGACGAGGACCAGCCCTTTATTTTCGATCGATTCTGGCGTTCTTCGAGCGCACGATCACTTCCCGGCTCGGGACTGGGACTGGCGATCGTGGCCCAGGTCGTTGACGAACTCGAGGGAACCGTGCAGGTCGATCGCGACCCCGAACTCGGTGGAGCGCGCTTTACCATCACCTTGCCCGAAGTGGAAATTGACGTCTAGGCCCAGATTCTGCCTATTTTCTTAGCCTTGCGCTGAGAAATCTTTACAAAGCGGTGGGAGGCTTTTGCTTACAAAGGAACCCCCGTGACCCCGACTTCTCGAACCCCCCAGCAGCGCGACCGGCGTTTCGCGCGAACCCGACGCATCACCCAGGGCCTCTTGCTCGGCTCGGGCGTCGCGTCGGGGCTCCTCGTGACGATCATCGCCAGTGGCGCCAAGCCCTACACCACCACCCCGGTGACGGTGCCCTCGACCACGAACTCGGGAACCTCGACGACACCGAGCCCCTCGGTCACGACACCGAGCCCCTCGGTCACGACGCCGAGCCCCTCGGCCGCGACGCCGAGCGCCACGCCCACGACGACCGTGTACACCCCGCCCGCCCCCGCGCCGGTCACGACGACGACGACGTGTTACAGCACGCCTTCGGGCACCGTGACGTGTTACTAGGAACGAAGGTGCGATTCTCCGTTTGGGGCATGACGGGCACCCTCGCGGTTCAAGACGAGGCGTTCCTCCCCGAAGCCGAGCGACGTTTGTGGCACTGGATCGATCTGGTGGACGCTTCGTGCAATCGATTTCGCTCCGACTCTGAGATCACACGCGTCAATCAACACGCCGGCGAAAGCATCGTCGTCTCGGGCACGTTCGAACGCGCGCTCGAAGCGGCGCTGCAGGCCAGTCGAGCGACCGAGGGGCTCTGTGACCCCACCGTCTTGCCCGCACTCTTGGCGCTCGGCTACGACCGCGACTTCGATGAACTACGTGAGCGCGACGTACGTCGCCAAGCGCCCGTGCTGCCGAGAGGCGTGGGGGCGGTCCACCTCGACACGCGCTCGCACACGCTCGTGCTCGAGCCCGGCACCCAACTCGACCTCGGAGCGAGCGCGAAGGCACTCTGCGCCGACGAGATCGCGAACGAACTCGAGGCCTTCGGCGGCGTGGTCGTAGAAATCGGCGGCGACGTCGCGGTGCGCGGCGCGGGGCCGCAGGGACCTTGGGCTATTGGCATCAGCGACACTTTGACGGTGCGCGCGAACGCTCCGGCGATCACGCTCAACTACGGCGGCGTCGCGACGTCGTCGCTCACGACGCGTACCTGGCGCGCGGGCGGAGAACGCGTGAATCACATCGTCGATCCGCGCACCGGGAGTTTCGCGGTGGGACCCTACGCGAGCGCCACCGTCAGCGCTTCGAGCTGCGTCATCGCCAACGCGTTCGCCACGGCCGCTCTGCTCTGGGGTGAGGACGCCGGCTACTACCTGGCCCAGGCCGGCTGGTCTGCTCGACTCGTTCGCCACGACGATACGGTGGAGTTTGCCGGCGGCTGGCCCGAGGAGGCACGCACGTGATCGCCTTGACGACCCCCTATCTCTGGTACACCACACGAGCGACCGGCTTGGTCGCCCTCGTGCTCTTCACCGTCGTCGTCAGCCTCGGCACGCTCGTCGCCAATCGCATCGGGGGCTCGATCGTCGGGCGATTTGAACTCAACGAACTCCATCGATCGCTCTCAATCGTCGCCATCGCCTTTCTCGCCCTGCACATCGTCACCACCGTCATCGACAGCTTCGTGGCGACGGGCTGGATCTCGGTCGTCGTGCCTTTCACCTCGTCCTACAAGCGAACGGCGATCGCCATCGGGGCGGTCGCCTTTGACTTGATCGCGGCGGTGTGGATTTCGAGTCTCTTGAAGGTGCGCGTCAAGAACCAAACGTGGCGCTTCATCCATTGGTTCAGTTGGCTCGCCGTCGCGAGCGCGCTCACGCACGGCTTCCTCGCGGGCACCGACGCGCGCCACGGGGTAGGACTCCTCATCGTGTCGGCCTGTGCCATGGTCGTGGCCGCGGCGGCCCTGTGGCGCTTCGTCGCTCGGCCCACCCGGGCCGCCGGGCGAACCGCCCTGTCTCCGTTGGCCTCCGCCCCCCTGCCCGAACGGCGCCCCTCGCGGTCGCTCGGGCCCCCCGAGCGAAGCGCACCTCGCGCGCGTCCCGCGCCGCCGGCGCCCCACGCACCACGAACGCCACCCGCTCCCAGCGCACCGCGCACGCCGCCCAGCCCTCCCACGCCACCCGCTGCCCGCGCGCCGGGCGGCTTCGCGCGCTCGTCGTTCAAGGACGCTTCGAAGCGCGGGCGCCGGTGATCGACGGCACGCGACTCCCCCGACTGCTGCACGGCACGCCGGGGCGCCCCCTCTCGCTCGACCAGCACGAGGAGGCCTTTCGCTCGGGGTTTCGCACGAGCTCGCTGGCCGACGAACTCGAAGCCTCGGGTCTCACCGGCCGAGGCGGCGCGGCCTTCCCCACCGCCACCAAGGCCCGATTCATTCGCGATCAACGCGGCCACCACAAGTACGTGGTCGTCAACGCCATGGAGGGCGAACCGGCCTCGCACAAGGACCGCACGCTGCTCTCGACCAATCCGCACCTCGTGCTCGACGGTGCGGAAATTCTCGCCTCCATCGTCGGCGCGAGCCGCATCGCCATCGCGGTGGCGCGCGATAACCCGACCGTCGTCAATCACGTCAAGCACGCCCTGCACGAACGAGAGCGCCGCTCGAAGCGAGGCGCCGAGCTCGAACTGCACACGCCGCCGTGGCGCTACGTCGCGGGTGAAGAGTCCGCGCTCGTGCACTGGCTCGACGACCACGAGTCGCTCCCCCAGTACCGCGTCCGCCGGCCCCACGTACTGCGCATCGGACACGATCCGGTTCTGCTCGACAACGCCGAGACCTGCGCCAACGTCGGGCTCATCGGTCGCTACGGCGCGCAGTGGTTTCGCCAGCTCGGTCCCGCCGCTTCCCCGGGCACCCAACTCGTGTCGGTCAGCGGCGCCGTCGACCACCCGACCGTCCTCGAAGTGGTGCTCGGCACACCGCTGCGCGAGGTACTCGCCGCCGCGGGCGCCGACCTCGATCCCCAGGCCGTCTTGCTCGGCGGCTACGGAGGGACGTGGCTCGCGGGTGAGGACCTCGACGTCGCCTACGACAACGCCTCGTTGAAGGTCAAGAACGCGTCGCTCGGCGCGGGCATCATCGTGGTCCTCCCGCGCCAGGGCTGTGGACTCGTCGAGACCCAACGCGTGGTGCGCTGGATGGCCAATGAGAGTGCGCGCCAGTGCGGGCCTTGCGCCTTTGGCCTACCGGCCCTCGCCGAGGACCTCGCTCACTTGGCGCGCCCCACGCGCGACCCCAGCGACGCGCTGACACGCTTGGTCCAGCGTTCGGGCATCATCGAGGGCCGCGGGGCCTGCCACCACCCCGACGGGGTCGTGCGCTTCGTGCGAAGCGCCCTGGAGGTTTTTCGCCACGACGTCGACGCCCACCTCAACGGCCGCGCGTGCGCGGGGTCGCGTTCGAACAAGCACTACGCCGCCGTGCCCACCCTGGAGCGCGAGGAGGAGCTGGTGTGGGAATAAGGCGACGCAGCGGAGGATTCGTCTTGCGGGTCAACCCCATCTTGTGCGACGGCTTTGGCCACTGCCACGAGCTGGCCCCCGAGTTGGTCATTACCGACGAGTGGGGCTATCCGATCATCAAGGCCGAGCCCACTTCGATGTCGGACCTGGCCGCCTACGAGAGCGCGCGCTACGCCGTTCGCGGCTGCCCGCGCCAAGCACTGCGTATCGAGCGAATCAGCGAGGAAGCGAAGCCGCCGCGTCGATGAGTTCGAGCCGGTTGCCCACTGGATCATCAACGTAGCAACGCCGCTCGTGCTCGACCGCGTCGTCGTCACGCACGTCAAGTCCCGCGTTGATTAGTCGCGCCCGCAGCGCGTCGTAACCTTCGACCAAGAGCGCCGGATGAGCCTTGTTCGCGGGGCGAAAGCACTCTTCAACGCCTAGATGGACCCGAGCGAGCCCCTGTTGGTACCACCGGCCCCCTCGAGCGGCCAAGGCGGGAGGCTTTTCAACGATCGCAAAGCCCAAGAGACCGACGTAAAACTCGTCGCAACGCGATTCGCTCCCCGCGGGAATCGCGACCTGGACGTGATCAAGTTGCCACACGCGCGTTGCCTCCGAGAAAAGGGACCGATCCAAAACCTAGTAGTGTTCTTCGAGCCATGGGATCTCTGATTAAGAAGCGCCGCAAGCGCATGCGCAAGAAGAAGCACAAGAAGATGCTGAAGCGAACCCGCTTCCAGCGTCGCGCTGCTGGCAAATAGCGTCCACGCCCTAGGCGGGCGTCGTGACGCAGTGGCGAAAACGTAGTGGTCCGACCGGACCTTCCACGCTCCACGTCGCGCTTTGGCCCACGTGACCCTCGACGAAGAGCGTCGAGCCCGAACCCGCCAAAATGACCTCCTGGGCGAGTTCGGCCCCCAGCCAGTCGATCACCTGGCCCAGACGAGGCTCCACACGCCTCGCGGCGAGGGTTAACTCGTTGCGAGCGCGCCCCGTCGCCCCCTCGGCGTAGAGGGCGTCATAGGCCCGATAACAGGCTCCGGTGTCCACGCGCAGTCCCGTCATGACCAGGGTGACCTCGCGACGCTCGAAGGCGAGCGGCGTAAGGTGCTCGCCCACCCCTTCGACCAGGGCTCGCCCGCCCAGCTGACAAAACGGCACGTCTCCGCCCAGCCAGAGGGCCGTCTCGGAGGGGACGCCCCCGGCCCAGCGCAGGACGGCCCCGGCGTCGGCGCTGCCACCGCCGAGGCCGCCCCCGACGGGGATGACCTTGTGCAGCCCCACCCCGGCGCTTCGACCCACCAGGCGCAGGGCCCGCGTGACGAGATTCGTCTCGTCGAGATCGACCCCCTCGCTCTCGCCCTCGACGCGAAGGTAGTCGCCGGCGTCGTCGATCGTGAGGGTGTCGGCCAGGTCCAGGGTGCACATTTCACTGCGCAGTTCGTGGCGGCCGTCTTCGCGGCGCCCCGTCACCTCCAAAAACCACGTCAACTTTGCCGGCGCGAGCAGGGTGATCATCGCGCGGCCGCCAGCCTCGCGAACTCCTCCATGCTCAGCTCTTCGGGGCGACGCGTCGCCTCGATGCCGGCGCGCTCAAAGACCCCCTCGCTCGCCCACGTCGACAACGAACGCCGCAGCATCTTTCGTCGATGCGCGAAGGACGTGCGCACCACTTCAAAGAGCGCCTCCTCACTCACCAGGCCCGGGTCGATCAACGGTGCCGAGCGGCGTTCGAGGGCGACCAGGGCCGAATCAACGTGAGGCTTGGGAATAAAGACCGTCGGGGGCACCTTGCCGACCACCTTGGCCTCGGCGAAGTACTGCACCCGCAGTGAGACCGCGCCGTAGGCCTCCTCGCCGGCGCGCGCCGCCCAGCGCTCGCCGACTTCGAACTGGACCATGACCAGCAGGCGTTTGATCAAGGGCACCGTCTCGAGCAGGTGCAGCACCAGGGGCGTGGCGACGTTGTAGGGCAGATTGGCGACCACGATGGTGTCGCGACCCCGCAAGATCTCCTCGTAATCGGCCTTCAGCGCGTCCACGTGGTGCACGCGCACCCCGTGGGGCGCGACGACCTCGGCCAGGGGCGCGAGCAAGAAGCGATCGACCTCGAGGGCTTCGACCGTGGCCCCCGTCTCGACCAGTGCCAGGGTCAGCGATCCGAGCCCCGCGCCGATCTCCACGACGAAGTCACCCGGCCCGATCTCGGCCAAACGCGCGACGCGGCGCACCGTGTTGGGATCGACCACGAAGTTCTGCCCCAACGCGCGCGAGGGCTTGAGGCCGTGGCTCGCCAGCAGCGCCACGACGTCGCTGCGCGAATGGGTCACCAGGTGACCCGGACCTTGATGACGCCTTGGGGCAGCGGCGCCAGTTCGGCGAATTGGGTTTCGGAGAGGTCGATGATGTGGCTCGGGCCCGGGGCCTCGTGGTCGGTGACCGTGCAGCTGATCGTGTGCCCGGTCGTGAGGTCGCGCACGGTGACGACGGTTCCCATGGGCAAGAAGAACGTCGCGCAGCGTCCCGGGACGTAGGAGTACCACGTCGCTTCGCCGTAGCGGTAGTGTCCCGCCGCGATCGCGGCGACCTCGTTGACGGCGGGCGGAGCGCTGAAGGCCACCGCCGTGGGTGTCTTAGTGATGACGTGCACGAGCGCGTGCGCGTGCCACTTCACGACCGTGCCCGGCGCGGGCGACTGACCCACCGCGACCGTCCAGGTGCCGTTCGACGATCCGGGGCCGACGGTAGAAAAATAAAGACTGGTGTGGCGCATCAGGGCGAAAACCTGGGCGCGATTACGCCCGACCAGGCGAGGCATGATCCGCGGGCCGCGCGGCGTGACGTCGGTGACGTGGACCGTAGCCTGGGAGTGGTACGCCACGAGTGCGCCGGGTTTGGGTGACTGGCCCGTGGCCTTGACCCAGTGGCTGGTCTTCGCGCCAGGGCCCACCGTGACGAAGAAGAGCCCCGCGCGTCGCATCTGAGCGTAAACCTGAGCGCGATTGTGGCCGACGAGGTGGGGCATGTGCACCGGGGCGTGCGGGGACGCGGCACCGCTCAAGGCGGGCGTGAACGACGCCACCGTGAGGGTGAGTACAGCCCCAGTGGCACGAAGCGCGTGCGAACGCCAGGGCGCTCGACGTGTTGATGTCCTCAGATCTGTCCTCCGCCAGGACGCGCGAGAACCGTTGTCCGCGCCCCCTAACGCTAGGCAACGAAGGGACCGAGCACAACCCAGCCCGGCAAAAGGCCAAAATTACGGGATTACTCGCCCCTCGAGGGCAATTGAAAGAGTCGAGTGGTGTTCCTCGCCGTTTGGGCCCGGAATTCGTCGACCTGCTCCCCACGCAGGTTCGCCACGAATTCACCCACCACCGCGACGTAGCCCGGCTCGTTGGTCCGGCCGCGAAACGGCACGGGGGCGAGAAAGGGACTGTCGGTCTCCACGTGGAGACGATCGAGCGGCACGAGCTGGGCGGCCTCACGAAGTGCTTCGGCGTTCTTGAAGGTCACCACCCCCGAGATCGAGATGTCGCAGCCGCGCGCCAAGCAGCCCTCGGCCTCGCGCGGGGTTCCGGTGAAACAGTGAATGACGGTGCGCGGGGGCACACCCTCGCTGTCGAGCACCGCGAAAAGGTCGTCGAAGGCGTCACGAGCGTGAATCACGAGCGCGAGGTCGAGCTCGTGGGCGAGCGCGAGCTGCGCGGCGAACGAGGAGCGCTGGGCATCGCGCGACGAGTGTTCGTAGTAATAATCGAGCCCGCATTCGCCGATGCCAACTAGTCCCAGGGGCTTCTCGCGCGCCAGCGCCGCCACCGGGGCCAGGTCGCTCGCCGCGTCGTGGGGATGCAGGCCGACGGTGGCGAAGAGCTCAACGGGTGATTCGTGATCCGTCAACGCCAGCGCCTGGCGCGAACTTTCGAGGTCGGTGCCGATCACGATGGCGCGACGCACGCCGGCCTCGTAGGTGCGCGCCAGGGTCTGCTTTAACGCTTCGAGCGCGTCAGGGGAGTCGCGAAAGAAGCGGTCCTGGAGATGGCAGTGCGCGTCGATCCAAGAACTCACGACGTCTCCGTGATACGCGGAAAGAGCGCTTCGCCCTTCACGACCTCGCGCCCTGCGGGGTAGAGCCCCCAGCGAGCCTGCTCGGCCAAGGGGCCGTCACCGGGCGATCCGTCAAGTCCGACGCGGCGCCAAATCTCCTCGGCGACGACCGGCATCGCCGGCGTGATCAATATCGCGACCAGTCGAATCGCCTCGAGCGCGTCACCCATGACCGTGTCGAGTTCGGGGCCGGGCTCCATCTTCCAGGGCGCGTGCTCTTCGAGGTACGCGTTCGTCGCCCCGATCAATTCCCAGGTCACTTCGAGGGCCGTGCTCGGCGCGAAATCCTCCCAGGCCGCTTGCACCTCGGCGAGCACGCGCTGGGCCGTCTCGCGCAGGCGCGACGAAGCGCTCGGGGCCGGTCCCACGCCGGCGCATTTTGACGTGACGACGGCGGCCACGCGAGCGACGAGGTTGCCCAGGTTGTTCGCCAGGTCGGTGTTGTAACGGGCCGTGATGCTTTCGAGCGAGAACTCGCCGTCGTTGCCCAAAATTGTCTCGCGCAACAGGTAGTAGCGAAGCGGATCGACACCGAACTCCGCGGTGAGCGACGCCGGGGAGATGTCGGTCAGGCGCAGCGGGGCGTTCGCGTCCATCGTCTTTCCCAACTTCTTGCCGCCCACCAAGAGCCAGCCCGTGACCTGGACGTGGCTGACCGGCTCGAGCCCAGCGGCCATACACATTGCCGGCCACCACACACAGTGAAAGCGCAGGATCTCCTTGCCGATGAGATGGTGCGAGTAGGGCCACCACTGGTCGACCTCGTCATCGCTTCGCCCGTAGCCGATCGCCGTCAAATAGTTGATCAAGGCGTCGTACCAGACGTAAAACACGTGCTCTGGGTCCCAGGGAACGGGAATACCCCAGGAGATGGACGTACGGGTGATCGAGATGTCCTTCAGCCCACCCTTGATGAAGGAGAGCGCCTCGTTGCGTCGCGTGTCAGGGGTGACGAATCGAGGATGTGCTTCGTAGTGGGCCAAGAGCCGATCCTCAAAGGCGCTCAGGCGAAAGAACCAGTTCTCCTCTTGCATCTGGGTGAGGACTCGCCCGTGTATCGGGCACTTGCCCTCGTCGCTCGCCTCCAGGGTGTAGTAGTCCTCGCAACTCACGCAGTAGAGGCCCTCGTAGACGTCCTTATAGAGGTAGCCGTTCTCGTAGATCTTGGAGAGAAAGGCCTGCACCGTCTCGAAGTGGCGCGCTTCGGTGGTGCGAATGAAGTCATCGTTGCTGATTTCAAGTCCGCGCCACGCCTCCTCGAAGCGCGGCGCGATCTTGTCCACCCAGTCCTTGGGGGTCGCGCCATTTTGGGCCGCCGTGTCGGCGATCTTTTGTCCGTGCTCGTCGGTGCCGGTGAGGAATTTCGTCTCGTCACCGAGCAGGCGATGCCACCTCGCCAGCGCGTCGGCATTGACCGTGCAGTACGCGCTCCCGACGTGGGGCGCGTCGTTGACGTAGTAAATCGGGGTGGTGACGTAGAAGCGGCCCATAGAGAGAGGCTACTGAAATCGCCCTACTCGTCGTTTCGATCGAGGGCAATTTGGTACACGTGACGGCGCGCGACGCCCAGAGCCGCGGCGACTTCGTCCACCGCGTCGCGCGTGCTCGCGCCCTCTAGGAAGGCGAGCGTGAGCGCGCGACGAATCGCGTCGTCGTCGACCACGCGCTCCTCGACGACGCCCTCGAGCATCACCACGATCTCGCCGAGCGGCTCGCGGTCCTCGTAGCGGCGAGCCACGACGCCTAACGTGCCGCGCACCACCTCTTCGTGCAGCTTGGTGAGTTCACGCGCGATGACGACGCGACGAAGCGGCCAGCGCGCGGCGAGCTCGCCCAGCGTCGCGCCCACGCGCTGAGGCGACTCGTAGAAGACAATGGTGCGCGCTTCGTGGCCCCACTGCTCGATCCGTCGCTGACGTTCGGCGCCCTTGCGCGGGAGGAAGCCCTCCATGATGAAGCGCTCACTGGCCAGTCCGCTGATCGACAACGCGGCGACCACCGCGCTGGGGCCCGGGGCACTGGTCACTTCCAGGCCCGCTTCGGCGACCGCCGCGACGACGCGCTCGCCCGGGTCAGAGATCCCCGGCGTGCCGGCGTCGCTCACCAACGCCACGACCTGACCAGCGCGCACGCGCTCGACGACCTGAGCGCAGCGCTCGGCCTCGTTGTGCTCGTGCAGTGACTGCAGGGGCGATTTTGGGGTCAGTCCATGCGCGCTAAAGAGCGTGCGCGAACGACGCGTGTCCTCGCAGTAGACGACGTCGGCGCTGGCCAGGACCTCGAGCGCGCGCGGCGTCAAATCCCCCAGATTGCCAATGGGCGTGGCGACCACGACCAGTCGACCCTGAGCCGTCTCCTCCACGGCGACCCCCTTTGGCTCGACCTGCACCGTACCTACTAACATTGTCACCTATGTCAAAGCGGACCGTGAAGCGCAAGTTACGCGCCAAGAAGAAGGCCAACCACGGTAAGAAGCCGAACTGC
>Ga0307373_10003254_pt1 | contig 28450 bp, 25 predicted proteins | sample OX2MG_FD_202534 | JGI IMG/M metagenome (GOLD analysis project Ga0307373, IMG submission 202534) | Soil microbial communities from Risofladan, Vaasa, Finland - OX-2 | ecosystem: Environmental > Terrestrial > Soil > Coastal area > Acid sulfate soil | place: Finland: Risofladan, Vaasa | collected... | reverse complement strand
AAGGCGAACATCGATCGGTTGAAACCCTCCAGCGGGTCCCCAGGCTCGCCCCCGCTCGTCGCGCACCCGCCAAGCATCACCAGCGCCACCGCCGCCGCCACCAGCAGCCCGCGCGCGTGTACCGGCCCACCGCATAGTGTTGGTGCACGTGTCACTTGCCGTTTCCCTTGCCGTCCGCGGCCTTGTTGAACAGGAACTGGCTGATCAGATTCTCGAGCACTACCGCCGACTGCGTCAGCCGCAGTTGATCGCCGTTGGCGAGCATTTTCGGGTCGCCTCCGGCCTCCAGGCCGATGTACTGCTCGCCGAGCAGACCCGAGGTCAGGATTTTCGCCGAGGTGTCACGCGGGAAGCGGTAACGCGACTCCAGGTCCAGGGTGACCTTCGCCTCGTAGCTCTCGTTGTCGAACCCGATCGCCGCGACCCGCCCCACCACGACACCCGCGCTTTTGACCGGCGCCCGCACCTTGAGGCCGCCAATGTTAGCAAACTCCGCGCTCACCGCATACGTCTGGCCGGTGCTGAAGGAAGCCAGATTGCCGACCTTGAGCGCCAGAAAAATCAGCGCGCCGAATCCGGCGGCGACGAAGGCGCCGACCCAGAGATCGAGCGTGGTGCGGTTCATCTTCCGTTCCCTCCGGTAAACATGAGCGCGGTGAGCATGAAATCCAGCGCCAGGATGGCGAGCGACGACGTGACCACCGTGCGCGTCGTGGCCCCGGACACGCCCTCGGCGGTCGGCGGTGCGTCGTAGCCCTCGAACACCGCGATCAAGCTCACCGCGATGCCAAACACGACGCTCTTGATCACGCCGTTCAGGATGTCCTGGCGCACGTCGACGGCCGCCTGCATCTGCGACCAGAACGAGCCGGCGTCGACCCCGATCAGCTGCACGCCGACCAGGTAGCCGCCGAAAATTCCCATCGCCGAGAACAGTGCCGCGAGCAGCGGCATCGAGATCACGCCGGCCCAGAAGCGCGGCGCGACCACGCGGGCGATCGGATCGACCGCCATCATTTCCATGGCCGAGAGCTGCTCGGTGGCCTTCATGAGGCCGATCTCGGCCGTGATCGCCGAGCCGGCCCGGCTGGCGAACAGCAGGCCTGCGACGACCGGACCCAGCTCGCGCACGAGCGACAGCGCCACCAGCACGCCGAGCGCCGACGAAGAACCGTAGCGCTGCAGCGTGTCGTAGCCTTGCAGGCCGAGCACCATGCCGACGAACAGACCCGAGACCAGGATGATGACGAGCGACATCACCCCCGTGAAGTAGATCTCGCGGATGGTGAGCCCGAAGCGGCGCAGCGCGGTGCCCGAATGCAGCAGCATGTGCACGAAGAACCGGCTGGCAAAGCCGAGCCGCCACACCTTCGAGGTCGCGGCATGGCCGAGGCGCTCCAGCAGACGGCGGATGTTCGCGAGCACGGGGTCAGGCCGGTGTCGTGCCGAGACTCAGCTCGGCCGCGTAGCCGGCCGCCGGGTAGTGAAACGGGATCGGGCCGTCGGGCTTGCCGTGCACGAACTGATCGACGAACGGCTCGCTCGAGGCGCGCACCTCGGCGGGGGTGCCTTGGGCCACGATGCGCCCGGCCGAAACGAAATACAGGTAGTCGACGATGTCGGCGCACTCCTGGATGTCGTGGCTGACGATGATCGAGGTCGCGCCGAGCGAGTCGTTGAGCTCGCGGATGAGACGCGCGATCGCACCGAGCGAGATCGGGTCGAGCCCCGCGAACGGCTCGTCGTACATCATGAGCTGCGGATCAAGGGCGGTCGCGCGCGCCAGCGCCACGCGCCGCGCCATGCCGCCGGAGAGCTCCGAGGGCATGAGCTCGGCCGCGCCGCGCAGCCCGACCGCGTTCAGCTTGAGCAGCACGAGGTCGCGGATCAGCTCCTCGGAGAGATCGGTATGCTCGCGCATCTGGAACGCCACGTTGTCGTACACCGACATGTCGGTGAACAACGCGCCGAACTGAAACAGCATGCCCATCTTGCGCCGCAGTTCGTACAGCGCATCCTCATCAAGCTCGTTCATGACCATGCCAATCACGCGCGCGCTGCCAGCGCTCGCCCGCAGGGCCCCGCCGATGATGCGCAGCAGAGTGGTCTTGCCGCAACCCGACTGGCCCATGATGCCGATCACCTGACCGCGACGAATCTTCAGGCTGACGCCATGCAGCACGGGGTGCGCCTGCTCGTAGGCGAAGGAAACGCTGTCGACCTCGACGATGTAAGGATCGGCCACCGGAGAAGGAGATGCCCCAAAAGCGCGGATTTTACTCGATGCCGGCAGGAGCCCGGAAACTGCGGCGCCTGCCGGCGCCGGAAGGACCCGCTTTCGCCTATAGTGTCGGGCATGCTTGCCGAGCCCCGCGTCGCGACTGCCGCCGCCGTTTCAAACGCCGCGGCGCTGCGCATCACCGGTCTGAGCAAACGCTACGGGGCCGTGCCGGTGCTCGACGCACTCGAGCTCGAGGTCGCCGCGGGCGCAGCCTTCGGCCTGGTCGGGGTCAACGGCGCAGGCAAAACCACCCTGATCAAATGCATGCTGGACCTGTGCGCGAGCGACGCCGGCCGGATCGAGATATTCGGCACCCCCAGCCGCCTGCCCGCGTCGCGGCTGCGCCTGGGCTACGTACCGGAGCGCTTCCTGCCTCCGCACTTTCTGCGCTGCCGCGAGTTTCTCGAGCTCACCCTCGCGCTCGCCGGCGAGCGCTTCGCGCGCGGCCCGGCGGAAGCGCTGCTCGCCGCGCTCGAGCTCGACCCCGGCGTGCTGGAGCGGCCGGTGCGGCAGCTCTCCAAGGGTATGACGCAGAAACTCGGGCTCGCCGGATGCTTCCTGGTGCCGCGCGACCTGTACGTGCTCGACGAACCCATGAGCGACCTTGACCCGGCCAGCCGGGTCGCGGTGAAATCGGTGCTCGGGCGCCTCGCCGCGGCCGGGCGCACCCTGTTCTTCACCTCGCACGTCCTGGCGGACGTCGAGGAACTGTGCTCCTCGATCGCGGTGCTGCACCGGGGAGGAATCAGGTTTCTGGGCACACCCTCGGGCCTGTGCGAGCGCACCGGGGAGGCCCGGCTCGAGCGCGCGTTCATCCGATGCATTAAGGGCGATGGCGACCGACCCGCAACACCTGACTGAAGGCAAGCCCTCGCTGCTGGTCGTCGACGACGACGCCCTGATCACGGACACGCTCGCGTTCGCCCTCGGCGCGGACTTCCAAGTCTACGCCTGCGAGTCGCGCCCGCACGCGATCGAGCTGCTGCGCCAGCTGCCGCAGGCGCCGCAGCTGGCGCTGGTCGATCTCGGGCTGCCGCCGACGCCGCACTCCCCCGAAGAAGGCTTTCAGCTGATCGCCGATCTGCTGGCGCATTCGCCGAGCATGAAGATCTTCGTGCTCTCGGGCCAGAACGACGCCGCGCACGCGCGCCACGCCAGGGCGCTCGGCGCGGCCGAATTCATCGCCAAGCCCTGCGACCCCGCAACGCTCAAGCGAATTCTACGGCGCGCGCTCGAAGTGCGCGCGGCCGAGCTAAGCGGCCGGCATGCCGAGGCCGATACCCTGATCGGCGAAAGCCCGCCGCTCGCCAAGCTCACGAATCAGCTCGCGCAGTTCGCCGATTCGCCCTTCCCGGTGCTGATCGAAGGAGAGTCGGGCAGCGGCAAGGAGCTGGTGGCGCTCAGCCTGCACCACCAGTCGATGCGTGCGCGCAGACCCTATCTGGCGCTCAACTGCGCGGCGATCTCGCCCAACCTGGTCGAGCCGACCCTGTTCGGCTACGTGAAGGGCGCGTTCACCGGGGCGAGCTCCAACAAGTCCGGATATTTCGAAGACGCGCAGGACGGCACGCTGTTCCTCGACGAGATCGGCGAGCTACCGCTCGAGATGCAGGCCAAGCTGCTGCGCGTGCTCGAAAACGGCGAATACCAGCGCGTGGGGGAGACCCAGAGCCGCGTTTCGACAGCGCGCGTAATCGCGGCCACCAACCGCGACCTGCGCCACGAGCTCAAGCAGGGCGCGTTCCGGGCCGACCTGTACCACCGTCTGTCGGTGTTCACGCTGGTGGTGCCCTCGCTGCGCGAGATGGGCCGCGACAAGGTGCTGCTGCTCGAGCATTTCAGGAAGTTCTACGCCGAGCAGTCGGGGGTGCAGCCGTTCTCGCTCGACTCCGCCGCCGAGGCGCGCTGGCTCGCGTACCCGTTTCCCGGCAACGTGCGCGAGCTGCGCAACATCGTCATTCGGCTGGGCACCAAATACGCCGGGCAGCGGCTCGGGGTGGTCGAGCTCGAGCCCGAGCTCGACCTCGAGTCGGTGCCCGAGACAAGCGCGACCCTGTCGGCCGCAGGCGGCGACCTCGTCGAGCAGGCACTCAAGCACCTGGAGCACGATCGCGCCTTCAGTCTGGACGACACGCTCAAGGCATGGGAACGCGGCTACATCCAGGCCGCGCTGCGCCTGACGCGCGGCAACGTCAGCCAGGCCGCGAAGCTTCTGGGCATCAATCGCACCACGCTGTACAGCCGCATGCAGTCCTCCGCGGACCAGAAGTAGCCGCGGCACGCCATGTACCTCGAACACTTCGGGCTGCACGAGGCGCCGTTCCGGATCACGCCGCACACCGATTTCTTTTTCGACGGGGCGGAGCGCGGTGCGACCCTCGAGGCGCTGACCTACGCGGTGCTGCACGAAGAAGGCATCGTCAAGGTCAGCGGCGAAGTCGGCAGCGGCAAGACCATGCTGTGCCGCGTCCTCATGGAGCGCCTGCCGCCCGAGGCGGATACCGTCTATCTCGCCGATCCGTCACTGTCGCGCGACGAGATCCTGCACACCATCGCGCAGGAGCTGAAGTTCGAGCTCGGCGACGGCAGGTTCACGGTGGCCCTGCGCGAGTTGCAGGATCAGCTGATCCGGCTCTATGCCGAGGGCCGCCGCGTGGTGATCCTGATCGACGAAGCGCATGCGATGCCGACCGAGACCCTGGAGCAGGTGCGGCTGTTGTCGAACATCGAGACCAGCCGGCACAAGCTGCTGCAGATCGTGCTGTTCGGGCAACCCGAGCTGGACGAGGCGCTCGCCGCACCCTCGATGCGGCAGCTCAAGGATCGCATCACTCACAGCTTTCGCATGCGGCCGCTCGATGCGCAGGAAGTGGGCAAGTACCTGTCGTTCCGCATGCGTGCGGCGGGCTACCGCGGGCCCGATGTGTTCACGCCCCGGGCGGTCGCCGCGATCGCGCGCGCCTCCAGCGGCTTGACGCGTCGCGTCAACATCCTCGCGGACAAATCCCTGCTCGCGGCGTTCAGCGAGGACACGCACGCGGTGACCGTCAGGCAGGTGCGCAGGGCCGTCGCGGACTCCGAATTCTCCGCGCTCGCCAAGCCGCGCCACCCCGCGGCCCATATCGCCGCAGCGCTGCTCGCCGGTGCGGCGCTCGGGGCCGCCGCGTACTGGGGCCTGAGCGAGCGCGGACCTGCGAGCGCGCAAAGCCCTCATCCGGCGGCCGCAGCCCGCCGCCGCACGGCCTCTGCCGGCAATTCACCCGCGGCGCCGACGCACACCGAGCCTACCTCCAGCTACGCGCCCTCCACGACGAGTGCAGTCTCCGCTGCGCCCCAGGCGAGCCCCGCAGCACCCGTGATTCACACGGCGCCGGTTGCGGCGGCGGTTGCTCCGGCCGCTGCGTCCGCCGGGCCCCGCGCGCAGAGCACCCAGGATGCGCAGGCAACTGCCGCAACGCAAATCGCGGCGCCTGCGCCGAAACCAGCCCGCACGCCGCTGACGCAGGCGCAGATCCGCCGCATGGCGCGTTACGCAATCGGACCGCATCCGCTTTTGCGCGAGCGGATCGCGGCCGCTGCCGCGCTGCTCGAGAGCGTGCCAGGCACGAGCTACAGCCTGGAGCTGTTCGTCACCCAAAACGCAGACCCGGCGCGCATGGAACGCTTCCTCTCGCGCGCGCGCGATCTCGTGCCGCTGTCGGACTTGTACGTGATTCCCGTGGCGGGTGACCGCGGTTTCCGCCTGCGTGTGCTCTACGGCACGTACCGGGACCGCGACGCCGCTGCGCAGGCCGCCAGGCATCTGCCGCCGAAGTACCAGCGGGCGTTCCGGACCGTACCGCAGAGCATCGCCGAACTGCGCCGCGAGCTGTAGTCCGGATAGGCGAAAGTACCTCCGCGACAGGCGCTTAGCGGATCTTGCACGAGTACGTGGCGTGATATCCTAGAAAAGTGGAGGAGTACGTGCGTCCGATCGGCCTCACAAGAACGTCCGTCGCGCTGGCGCTGGTCCTGGGCATCGCCGGATGCGGGCTGACGCTGGTCAAGCCCTCGCCTACGCACATCTCCGCCCAAGCCACGCCGCCCGCACCGGGCGTCATCCCGCCGCCCGTGCAACTTGCCCCCGTGCTGCCCAGGCCCACTGCGGCCGCGCCGCCCGAAACGTACAGCGTGGTGGTGAGCAACGTGCGCGCGCAGGACCTGCTGTTCGCACTGGCGCGCAACGCCAAGCTGAACGTCGACATCAACTCCGATGTCACTGGCAACGTGACGATGAACGCGCTCAACCAGACGCTGCCGCAGCTTCTCGATCGAATCGCGGACCAGATCGACATGCGCTACCAGCTCAAGGGCTCGGATCTGGTGGTGATGCGCGACACGCCCTACCTGCACATCTATCACGTCGACTACGTCAACCTCACCCGCGACGCGAAGAGCCAGACCAACCTGTCGACTCAAGTCATCGCCTCGGCCGCACCGGGCGGCTCGGGGTCGGCCGGCGCGTCCGCCGCGGCGAGCAATTCCACGGCAACCATCGACTCCGTGTCGAACAACAAGTTCTGGGCCACGCTGGTCGACAACGTCAAGGCCATTCTGCGCGACAGCCAGGCTGCCGCCCCGACGTCGAGTTCGCCGTCGCCCGTGCCCAGCCCGACGGCGGCGGGCGGCGCCGCGGGCGCAGCACCGGGTCAGGGAGCTCCGGCGACGCCCCCGGCGGCGCCCGCCGCCCAGCCGAGCGCCCAGACGAACGCGCAGGACTCCGACGCGGTCATCGCGAATCCGGAATCCGGCGTGCTGGCGGTACGTGCAACCTCGCGGCAGCAAGCGCGGATACAGCAATTTCTCGATCAGGTGCTCGCCAGTGCGCGGCGCGAGGTTCTGATCGAAGCCACCGTCGCCGAGGTGCAGCTGGACAATCAGTACCAGCGCGGCATCGATTGGTCGGTGCTGCGCTTCGGCTCGTCCGGGTTCCAGATCAGGCAGTCCTCGGCAGGCACGCCCGCTGGGGTCAATACCAACGCCTTCTCGGTGGGGTACGCGCTCGCCAACTACAACTTCACTTCGGCGATCAGGCTGCTCGAGTCGTTCGGCACGGTGCGGGTGCTCTCCAGCCCCAAGATCAGCGTGCTCAACAACCAGACGGCACTGCTGAAGGTCGTCAATAACCTCGTCTACTTCACCATCCAGGCGAACACCACCAGCGCGGCCAATTCGCCCTCGCAGACCACGTTCACCACCACCATGCAGACGGTCCCGGTGGGATTCATCATGAGCGTGGTGCCCCAGGTGAGCGACACCGATACCGTGCTTCTCAGCCTGCGTCCGACGATCTCGCGCCAGATCGGCGTCGCACTCGATCCGAACCCGTCGCTCGCCAACCCGTGCGGGGTGGGCGTCTCGAATTGCAGCACGCCGCCGATCCAGAACAGCATCCCGGTGATCCAGACGCGGGAAATGGAGTCGATCCTGCGCATGCAAAGCGGCCAGATCGCGGTGCTCGGCGGTCTGATGGAAGACCAGGTCTCGGACACGCAGGACACGGTCCCCGGCTTGAGCAGCGTGCCGCTGATCGGCGCGCTGTTCAACCAGCGCAACGAGACCAATACCAAGACCGAGCTGGTGATCTTTCTGCGCGCCACGGTGATCCGCAATCCCAGCACCGACACGGACTTCGCCTCCTATCGCCGCCTGCTCCCTGGTCCGGACTACCTGAGCCGCCCCAATCCGGCCATGACTCAGGACGCGCCGAGCGCCGGCACGGGCCACGCGTCGACCCGATGAAATGAGCCTCCTGCTCGACGCGCTGAAGAAGGCCGAAAAGGCGAAGGAGGAAGCGCAGCGCCGGGCACAAGGCGAGGGCGCCGGTGAGCCCCGGACCGAGACCGGAACTGCGGAGGAAACCAGGCACGTTCGCACGCGCGACGAGCTTCCGGACATCTCGCAATCCCTCGAGATCCGCGACGAAGACATCCGCGCCGGCGAGCCCGCCAAGCCGAAGGGGCTCGCGCTCGAACTGGAGAAGCCCGAGCCGTCCCCACCCCCTTCGTCGCCTGCACAACGGCCCGCGCCGCAGGCGCCGCAGCGCTCGAGCGCACCGGCCGCCGCCGAGGCGCAGGCGGCCGACCGCGCCGCCGCGAAGCGCGTGTTCGAGGCCAAGTTCAAGGAGCCGAATCCCCGCTTGCCGTTCTACATCACGATGGGCGCGCTGGGGGTGTTCGCGGTGGGTGTGGTGATTTACTTCTGGATCCAGTTGCGGCCCGCGCCCGCCCTGGTAAATAAAAGCCCGACGCCCCCCACTGGCGAGCAGGCGGTCGCGGCGGCGCCGCGTGGCCCCGCTGGGCCCTCGCCCATGGTGGCGAGCGCACAGCCCGCGCCCCCAGCCGCGATCCCCGGGCTGCCGCCAGCGGGCGCAGAGCCGGCCGTCGCGGCGCCGACTGCGTCGGGCCAGCAGGCACCGGCCCCTGCTCCCAAGCCGGCTGCCGCGACGTCGCAAACGGGCGCGAACGCCGAGGAAGCCCGTGGTACACGGCAGTCGCGCGCCACGCCGCGCGCTCCGCGTTCGACGGAGGCTTCCACGGGGCCAATTCGCGCGCAGGCTCAGCGCCCCGAGCCAAAGGTCAATCCGCAGGTCGCTTCCGGATACGAGGCCTACCAGGTGGGCGACTTCGCCGCCGCGGGCGCCGATTATCGGCAGGCGCTGCGCGAAGAGCCGATGAACCGCGACGCGCTGCTCGGTCTGGCCGCAGTGGAGATGCAAGCGCGCCACTATGAGCTTGCCGAGGCCTACTACCAGCGGCTTTTGCAGGCCGATCCGCGCGACCCCGACGCCCAGGCCGGCATGTTCGCGCTGCGCGGCCAGCTGATCGACCCGCTCGTGGCGGAAAGCCGCGTCAAGACCCTGCTCGCATCGGATCCGCAGGCGCAGGTACTGTATTTCACGCTCGGCAACGAGTACGCGCAGCAGACCCGCTGGGGCAAAGCGCGGCAAGCCTACTTGCGGGCGCTGGCGGCGGACCCGGAGAACCCGGACTTCGCCTACAACGTCGCCGTCAGCCTCGATCACCTTGGGGAGCGCCCGCTCGCACTGGAATACTATCGCCGGGCGCTCGCGCTGGCGGGCAAGCGCGCCGCCAACTTCGATGCCGGCGCGGCGCGCGAGCGCGTCCAGCAGCTCTCCCACTAACAGATTCTCACGCGCCGGGGCGCACGGCGGCCGGGTATCATTAAGACCTGATGAACTCGCCCAGCAATCCCCAGGCCAAACGGCACATCGGCCAGATCCTGATCGATCAGGGAATCCTGACCGAGGATCAGCTCAGGATTGCGCTGCTCGAGCAGATGAAGTCGCATCTTCCGGTCGGGCGGCTGCTGGTGCAGCTCGGTTTCGTCTCGGAAGCCACGCTGCGCGACGCGCTGTCCGAGAAGCTGGGGCTGCAGTCGGTCGATCTGGCGCACATCATCGTCGACCCCGCGGCGCTGAAGGCGCTGCCGCGCGATCTGGCGCGCCGCTACCGCGTCTTCCCGATCGCGCTCGACCGGCAGGCGAAGAGGTTCATCGTCGCGCTTTCCGACACCAACAACATCGTCGCGGTCGACCAGCTGCGCGAGTATCTGAAGGGCGACTTCGAGATCGAGCTGCGCCTCGCGGGCGACACCGAAATAGAGCGCGCGATCGAGCACTACTACGGCCACGAGTTCTCGATCGACGGCATCCTGCGCGAGATCGAGACCGGCGAGCTGGACTACACCTCGCTCGCGGAGGGCGACGAGTACAGCCAGCCGGTGGTACGGCTGATCTCGGCACTGCTCGCCGACGCGGTGGAGCGCGGCGCCTCCGACATCCACTTCGAGCCCGAGCAGAACTTCCTGCGCATCCGCTACCGCATCGACGGAGTGCTGCGCCAGATCCGCAGCCTGCACAAGACCTACTGGCCGGCGATGGCGGTGCGCCTCAAGGTCATGGCCAAGATGAACATTGCCGAAACGCGCGCGCCGCAGGACGGGCGCATTTCCGCGACGCTCTCGGGCCGGGTGATCGATTTCCGCGTCTCCAGCCTGCCGACCTCGCACGGCGAGAATATCGTGCTGCGCATTCTCGACCGGCAGAAGGGCATCGTGCCGCTCGACAAGCTCGGGCTGGAGGAATCACAGCTCGAGCTGCTGAAGCGCATGATCGCCCGCCCCGAGGGGATCATCCTGGTCACCGGACCGACCGGCAGCGGCAAGACCACCACGCTGTACTCGATCCTGAACCACATCAACTCGGACGCGATCAACATCATGACGCTGGAGGATCCGGTCGAGTACCCGATGACCCTGATTCGCCAGACCTCGGTCGCCGAAACCGCCAAGCTCGACTTCGCCAACGGCATCCGCGCCATGATGCGCCAGGATCCGGACGCCATCCTGGTCGGCGAGGTACGCGACCCCGATACCGCGGAGATGGCGTTTCGCGCGGCCATGACCGGCCATCAGGTCTATTCCACCCTGCACACCAACTCGGCGATAGGCGCCATCCCGCGGCTGCTCGACATCGGGGTCGTTCCGGACGTCATGGCCGGCAACATCATCGGCATCATCGCCCAGCGCCTGGTGCGCAAGCTGTGCCGCACCTGCCGGCAGTCGTTCGATCCGGACGTCCACGAGCGGCGCCTGCTCGGCATCACGCCGACCGAGCCCGCGGCGGTGTTCCGCGCGGTGGGCTGCGAGCACTGCGATTACCAGGGCTACCGCGGCCGCGTCGCGATCCTGGAAATACTCAAGATCGACAGCGCCCTCGACGAGCTGGTGGCGCGCCGCGCCACTACGCGCGAAATGCTGACCGCGGCGCGCGCCAAGGGCTTCAAGACGCTCGCCGAAGACGGCGTGCGGCTGGTGCGCAGCGGGGTCAGCAGCTTGGACGAGCTGATGCGCGTGGTCGATCTCACCGACCGCATGAGCTAGGGAAGAACGACGACGTGCTGCATCGCGGCATTGCACGCCGCGGTGCACCGCCTTACGCTGGGAACGGCGCGTTGCAACTGGGCTGATGCCTCTCTACACCTACAGGGCGATCGACTCGCAGGGCAAGGCGGTGCTCGGACGGGCCGATGCCGTCAACGTGTTCGATCTCGAGCAGCGCCTGGCGCGCATGGGCCTCGATCTGGTGTCCGGCGCGCCGACCAGCCAGCGCAGCCGGCTGATCGGGGGCGGCAAGATCAAGCGCCCGGAGCTGATCAATTTCTGCTTCCATCTTGAGCAGCTCGCCACCGCCGGCGTGCCGCTCGTCGAGGGGCTGATCGACCTGCGCGACAGCGTCGAAAACCCGCGCTTTCGCGAGGTAGTTTCGGGGATGCTCGAGTCGATCCAGGGCGGCAAGAGCCTGTCCCAGGCGCTGGCGGAATTTCCGGAGGCGTTCGGCAAGGTGTTCGTCAGCCTGGTGCGCGCGGGAGAGCAGACCGGCCGCCTGCCGGAAGTGCTCAAGGGCCTGACCGAGTCGATGAAGTGGGAGGACGAGCTGGCGCAGCAGACCAAGAAGCTGATCATGTACCCCGCTTTCGTCGGCACCGTCGTCATCGCCGTGACCTTCTTCCTGATGATCTATCTTGTGCCGCAGATGGTCGGGTTCATTCTCAACATGGGCCAGAAGATCCCGCTGCAGACGCGTATCCTGATCCACGTCTCGAGCTTCTTCGTGCACTTCTGGTGGGCGCTCATCGCCGTGCCGGTCGCGCTCGTGGTCGGCCTCAGGATCGCGATCAAGAGGAGCCCGGCAGTCGCCTACCGCGTCGACCGCTACAAGATCTCGCTGCCGCTGATCGGCCCGATCCTGCGCAAGATCATCCTGTCGCGCTTCGCCTCGAGCTTCGCGATGATGTACGCCTCTGGGATCACGGTGCTCGACGCGATCCGCAGCTCCGAGGAGATCGTCGGCAACCGGGTGCTCGAGGGAGGGTTGCGCACCGTCGGGCAACAGATCGCCGAAGGCAAGAACCTGACCGCCGCGTTCCAGGACGCGGGGCTGTTCCCGCCGCTGGTCATCCGCATGCTCAAGATCGGCGAGAACACCGGCGCCCTGGATACCGCGCTGCTCAACGTCAGTTACTTCTACAACCGCGAGGTGCGCGAGGGGATCGGCAAGCTGGAGGCGATCATCGAGCCGGCGCTCACGGTGGTGCTGGGCACCATCCTGGGCTGGGTCATGCTCTCGGTGCTGGGGCCCGTCTACGACACGATCTCGAAGATGAAATTCACCTGACATGTCGGCCAAGCTCGTCGTCTACTTCACCGCCGCCGACCACTACGTCTACAGCATGTCGCGCGGCGTGCTCGTGCTCGAGGCGGAGTTCACCGCCGACGACGCCGGCCTAGCCGGGTTCCGCGAGTATCTGCGCGGCCGGCGGGGCGCGCTGTTCTCGGTGCTGGCGGACCTGGCGGGCGAGGATTTTTACGAGGACCAGATCCCATACCTGCGCGGCGGCGACCGCGACACTGTGATCCAGCGGCGCCTGGCGCAGCGCTACCGGGAGACGCGCCTCGCGGCCGGGCTGTCACTTGGCTACGTGACCGGCGAGCGCCGCAACGAGCGCCTGCTGCTCGCGTCCTTCAGCAACGCGCAGCAGTTCGTACCGTGGCTCGACGCGCTGTCAGAGGCCGGAGCCCGGCTCGCGGGCGTTTACTCGGTGCCGCTACTCGCGCCGGCGCTGGCCGCGCGCCTGGGCGCGCGCCGCGGGCCGTGCTTCGTCGTGACCGCGAACCGTGCCGGCCTGCGACAGTGCTTCGTGGACGACGGCAAGCTGCGTTTCGCGCGCCTCGAGCGCACGCTCGATATGCAGCCGGAAGCGCTCGCCGCCTTCGTGCGCTCGGAAACCGCCCGCCTCGCGCAGTACCTCGGCACCTTGCGCGCCCTGCCGCGCGAAGGCCCGCCGGTCCAAGTCATCGTCGTCGCACCTCCCGGCCAGCGGCCCGCCTTCGACCGGCTGCTAGTGTCCGACGCGCGGCTCGCGTTCCATTCGGTGAGCATGGAAGAGGCGGTACGCGCGGTCGGAGTGAAGGGTGCTCCGGCCGGCACCGCGGCGGAGCAGCTGTACCTGAGCCTCACCCTACGGCGCCCACCCAAGGAGCAGTTTGCGCGCCGGGAAGAACGGCGCAGCTTCTTTATCTGGCAACTGCAGCGCGGCATCGTGGCCGCCGGCACGATTGGATTCGCCGCCTGCGCACTGTACGCGGGTGCCAAATGGCTCGACATCCTCCACGCGCGCACGCAGGCATCGGTGCAGGAAAGGGCCGCGCATGACGCCGAACAGCGCTACGAGCGCGTCACCTCGACCTTCCCGGTGACCCAGACGACCACCGAAAACCTGAAGGCGACCGTGGTCGAGTTCGGCAAGATCGCGCGGCGCTCTGCCTCGCCGGAGGCGGCGCTGATCTACCTGTCGAAGGCCATGGACCAGTTCCCGCAGATCGAGCTCGACAGCCTGGTGTGGAGCATCGAGCGCGGTAGCGTCAAATCCGTCGCGGTCGCCGCCGTGGGCGCGGCAGCGGCCGCGACCGTGGGAGCCGCGCCGCCGGCCGCCGCGAGCGGCCGGTTCAGCCAGGTGCTGCGCATTTCGGGGCAGGTCAACGCGACGCAACGCTCCGATTACCGCGCGATCACCGCCGAGGTGCAGCGCTTCGCCGCCGCCTTGCGCGCGGACCCCAGCTACCGGATCGTGCACACTCGACTGCCTTTCGACATCAGCCCCCAGGGCACGCTGACCGGCGACATCGGCCAGTCCGAGAACGGCGAAGCCCCGCGCTTCACCATCATCCTGGCGCGCCAGCTGCCATGACCGTCACCGCCGCCGAGATCAGGAAGCTCCTGCTGCCGGTGCTGGCCCTCGCCGCCATGCTCGGCGCAGGCGCCGCGCTGCTCTGGTACACCGAGGTCACGCTGCAGCGTGCCGGCCAGGAGCTGGCTGCGGCGCGCGCGGCGCACAACAAGGCGAGCGAGCGCCTGTCGCGCATCGCCGAGGAAGAACGCGAGGTCACCGAGAAGCTGGCGATCTACCAGCGGCTGAAGACACTGCACATCATCGGCGACGAGCGCCGCCTGGACTGGGTCGACACCATGGCGCACATCAAGACCAGCCGCGACCTGCTCGACCTGCGCTACCGCGTCGACCACCAGAGACTGCTGGTGTCGGTGCCGGGCAAGCCGGCCGGCGTCGATTTCTACTCCAGCACCATGAAGGCGCAGATCGCGCTGCTCGACGAGGACGACCTGTTCAACTTCCTCCACGACCTGCGCGACTCCGGCAACGCCTACTACTCGGTGCGCAGCTGCTCGATTACACGCGTCAACCAGGCGCCCACCGCGGGGGCCATGGCGCCGCGCCTGCAGGCCGACTGCGACATCGACCTCATCACCATCCTCGACCGGGCGGCGAAGTCATGAGGCGCGCCGGTCTCGCCCTGCTTGCCTGCGCGCTGCTCGTGCCGGCGTACCGCGCGAGCGGCGACGAGCTCGGACGACTGTTCTTGACCCCCGAGCAGCGCGCAGCGCTCGAGGCGCGGCGCAAGGCGCGGCTCCCGGACAAGCCCTCCGCCCCGGCCATCGAGTCGCCAGTCACGCGCATAGACGGCTACGTACAGCGCTCCGGCGGCCTGTCGACCGTGTGGGTCAACGGCGAGGCGATTCCGCAGGGCACACAGCCCGAAGGCACACAGGTGTACCCCGGCTCCGATCCGAGCCGCGTCGGGGTGACCGTCGGCGAAAGCGACAGGCGCTTCGAGCTCAAGGTCGGAGAGAGCCTCGACCGCGGCAGCGGCGAGGTGCGGGGACTTCTCGACGGCGGCACGATCAGCGCGCACCGCGTCGCGCCCGAGCCGGCTCCGCCGTCGGCTCGGGGCAAGCAGTGATCCCGCGCGGGCGGCCCGCGGGACGCGGTGAGCAGCGCGGCGTCGCGCTGCTCATCCTCATGCTGGTGGTGGTGCTCGGGGTGTCGTGGATGCTGGTGTCGGCGATGAGCTCCTGGCTCAATCCGGCCGCGACCAATCCGGGAATCAACGGCAAGGTTCTGGGGGAGGCGAAGGCGGCGCTGCTGGGGTATGTGGCCTTGGACGCCATGTCGGACAACAATCCGGGCAGCCTGCCATGCCCGGAGCCGGGCGCTTACGTCGGCACCGCAAACGAGGGCATTGCTGCGGGCAACTGCACGCTGCCCGCCGTCGGCCGGTTGCCTTGGCGCACGCTCGGCCTCGACAAGCTCGTCGACGCCTCCGGACAGCCGTTGTGGTACGTGGTCTCTCCCGCGTGGGCGCTCGCCAGCACCACCGCTGCGCCGCTCACCATCAACTTCAGCGGCCAAGGACAGCTGACCGTAGACGGACAGGCGAAGGCAGCGGTGGCGCTCATCATCGCGCCGGGCGCACCCCTCGCAGTTCAGGCGTCGGCAAACTGTACCGCGCGCACACAGACGCGAAACACGACTCCGCCCGACTATCGCGACTATCTCGAGTGCCAGAACGCCACCTATCCCGCGAACGCAACAGCGCCCGGATTCGCGACCTCGGGACCGACCGGCTCGTTCAACGACCAAGTGCTGAAGGTCACTTCAGCTGACGTTATGCGCGTGCTCGAGGGGCCGATCGCGGAACGCATCCAGAGGGACATCGTTCCGCTCATCGCATCGGCAGCGCAGGCCATGCCCGGCGGATCGGCGAGCGTGCCCAAGTTTCCGCTCGCCGCCGCGTGGGGCAACCCGACCACCGCTTCGTACACCGGAGTCGCGAGCACCTATGGCGGGCTGTTGCCGATCGCGCGTTCGCGGAAAACGTGCTTGATCACCGACCCGGGCTGCGACACGACCCTGCTGAGCGAGCCTTGCGTGCCGGGGACCGATGCTCAATGCGACCTGAGCAGCGGGGTGAGGTGGGCAATCGGAAGCGGCACACCCGCCACGAGCGTGAACTGGAACAACACGTCGGCGACGGCCACTTGGACCGACGGCTCGCAGGTGATCATCGCCAATGCCTCCGACTATACGGGAAACGGCCGAATTGGATGGATAGATTGCAGTACGTCCCAACCGGGAACATCCGGGAGCATCGTGTGCACCGTCTGGTACGGCAATCCTTCGTGCTGGTCGTGTACGGTCAGCCCGCGGTTCACCATTAATGGCACCGCGAAGCAACTTGGCCTGCTCTTCAGGCAACTCAATCCCACTTACCTCAGCAACGCGAACTCCGGCGCCACGTTCGATCAATCATCGGGCGCCAGCAACACGGTCGGGTACCCCGATAGCAGCGGCAACGCAAGCGTGACGACCGAGTGGCAGCTGCCCTCCGCATCCGGATGCTGGTGGTGGTGGGCATGCAGCAATGTGACTATAAACATCCCGACCCTGTACATCACCGACAATATCGGCTTCCAGTCGCAGATGCGCGATGTGGCTAATTCGGCCTGGTTCCTCAACAACAATTGGCAGCAATGGACCTATTACACCGCGTCGCAACGCTATGCACCCGGCGGCGCGGGCAATTGTTCAGGAACGAGCCCCGCTTGCCTCACGGTGAACATCGATGGAGTCCCCAACACAAACAAGCAGGCGCTGCTGGTGTTCTCGGGCCGCGCGCTCGTCGGGAAAACGCAGCCCTCGAGCCAGATCACCGATTACTTCGAAGGCCAGAACGCCACCTCCGCTAACGCCACCCCCACTGGTTCGGTGTTCGAAAAACGCTCCGACGTGACCAGCGAGTTCAATGACCGGGTTTTGGTAATCTCGCCATGAGCCTGCCGCGCGCACGCCTGCACAGTACCGGCTTCTCGCTCATCGAGATGGCGCTGGTGCTCGCCATCATCGGCTTCGTCCTCGGCGGCATGATGCTGACGCTCTCGGCGCAGGTTACCCAGCACAACATCGGCGAAACGCAGAACCGCCTCAAGCAGGCGCGCGACGCGCTGATCGGGTTCGCCATCGCCAACGGTCGCCTGCCTTGCCCGGCGACCGCAACCAGCAACGGCGTCGAATCTCCGGCAGGAGGCACTGCCTGTACGAGTCCCTACAACGGCTATCTGCCGGCAGTAACGCTCGGCTTCCAGCCCGTCGACAGCAGCGGGTACGCCGTCGACGCATGGAACAACCGCATCCGCTACGCGGTAGCGCAAAAGGTGACCGGTTGCGCTGGGCCTACCTACACGTTCACTTCTTCCGTCGACCTTAAAGCAAACGGCGTCTCCTGCCTGCCGTACGATCTCGTCATCTGTCAGTCTGCGACCGGTACGCTACCGGGGGCGACACCACCGAGCTGCAACACCGCCGCATCAGTTACGAACCCAAAAACCGTGGTCGCCATCGTGTTCTCCACCGGCAAGGACTTCGCTACACCCAGCGCCGGCAACACCGACGAGCAGGCGAACCTCGATGGCAACGCGCTCTTCGTCAGCCACCCCCCCGCCCCCACCGGCGCCCCAGGCGGCGAATTCGACGACCAGTTCGAATGGATCCCCATCGGCCTGCTGTACGGGCGCATGACCGCCGCCGGCGTTCTGCCATGAGAGTCATCGCGGTAGGACGCAGATGGTCGCGCTGAAAACCCTCTATCGCCGCCTGCGCACGGCCGGCATCGAGCCGACCGATTCCGAGGAGCTCAAGCTCAAGAAGCAGGTGCTGCTGTTCGCCTGCGGCCTGATGATCGCGGGCTCGGCAATCTGGCTCGGGCTGTACTGGCTGCTCGGGCTGTCGCTGTCGGCGTCGCTGCCGTTCGCCTTCCAGCTGACCTCTTTCGCCACGCTGCTGGTGTTCCTGGCGACGCTCAACTTCAACTTTTTCCGCATCGCCCAGCTGTCGCTGTTCCTGTTCGTGCCCTTTGTCGTGCAGTGGTCGATCGGCAACTTCGTCTCGGCGAGCGGCATCATCCTGTGGGGCCTGCTCGCGCCGGTCGGCGCAGTGCTGCTGTATTCCCCGCGCGAGTCGCTGCCCTGGTTCTTCGCCTACATCGTGCTCGTGCTGGCGACCGGCTACTCCGATTTCTACCTGGCCGGCATGCCGGGGGCGCAGGCGCGCGTTCCGCTGCAGACGAGCGTGCTGTTCTTCGCCCTCAACTTCGCCTCGACCTCGGCCATCGTCTACTGGCTGCTGCACTTCGCCTTCACCGAGCGCGACGCCTCGCGCGCCCGCCTCGAGGAGGCGCACGCCCGGCTGCAGGAGGAGCAGGAGCGCTCCGAGCGGCTGCTACTCAACATCCTGCCGGCGCCAATCGCGGAGCGCCTCAAGCATTCCGAATCGACGATCGCGGACGGTTTCGCGGAGGTGTCGGTGATGTTCGCCGACATCGTCAATTTCACCGGCATCGCCGAGCGCATGTCGCCGCAGGAGATTTTCGCCCTGCTCAACCGGCTGTTCTCCGCTTTCGACGGACTCGCCGAGGGGCTCGGCCTGGAGAAGATCAAGACCATCGGCGACGCCTACATGGTGGCGGGCGGGATCAACGACGGCGGCGCGGACTACACCGGCGCGGTCGCGGACCTGGCGCTCGCCATGCGCGACGCGGTGGCGCGCGGCTTCGCGGTCGGCGGGCACCCGCTCGCCTTGCGCATCGGCGTAGGCACCGGCCCGGTGGTGGCCGGGGTGGTCGGAAGGAAGAAGTTCATCTACGACCTCTGGGGCGACACAGTGAACATCGCCAACCGCATCACCTCCGAGGGGATGCCGGGAATGATCCAGGTCGACCACCCGACTTACCACAAGCTGCGTGAGCGCTACGAGTTCGCGCCTCCCCAGACCCTGTACCTGAAGGGCAAGGGCGACACGCCCGTGTACCGGCTGATCGGCAAGCGCGCACCGTCGGCCCCGCCGGCGACCTGAGACTCAGCCAGGCGCGCCCTCGCCGCCGCGCAGCGCAAAGCAGACCTCGCCTTCGCGGTTGCACACGAGCGACAGCCGGTAGCCTTTTGCCTCGGCATGGCGCCCCGCCTGGTACAGGCCGATCCCGAGGCCGGTGCTGCTGGAGGGCACCGGGGCCTGCAGCAGCGTGCGCTCCAGCTCGGCGGGCACCGCGTGCCCCGAGTCGCACACGCGCAGCTCGACGCCGGCATCGCAGCGCAACGCGGCGTCGATCCGCAGGGTCGATCCGTAGTCGCGCTTGGCCAGGGCGTTCTGCAGCAAGTTGTCCGCCACGCTGTCGAACAGCGCGCGCGGCAAGCGCAGCTCCGGCCGCAGGCCGACTGCCTCAAACGTCACCCCCTGCGCCTGGTACTGGCGGGTGAGCGCCTGCCACCACTCCTGCGCCGCGATGCTCTCGTCGCTTTCGCTCTGGCTTTCGGGCCGGTGCAGCTTTTCGATCGTCGCGGAAAGGCGCTGCGCGATCACTGGCAGCTGGCGCCGGATCAGCGCCATCAGTGCGGGGGAATCCTGGCTCTGCTGCGGCCCGGCCACGGCGCACAGCGCGTTCAGCGACTGCAGCAGATTCTTCACGTCATGCGTCACGCGGGCGCCGGTTTCGTGCACCGCCTGCAGGTAGCTCTGCTCCTGGAGCTTTTGCTCGCGCAGCTTCGCCCCGTAGAACTCGGCGAGCAGCTGCCCCAGCAGGTGCAGGTTCCAGTGCAGCGCCGGGCTGGTGCGGTACCTCGAGTAGATAGTGAGCGCCAGCTCGCGGCTGTCGAATTGCACGGCGTAGCCGGTTTTGGCGCCCGCCTCGCCGCGCTCGTGCGTCGCCGCCCACGCTGCGCCCGCCACCCACGGCAGGCGCGCCAGGGCGGCGACGCCCTCGGCCAGGAAGCGCTCGGGACGCGATTCCATCTGCGCCAACTCGGCGAGGAAGTAGAGCCAATTCTCGATCGGCAACCCGATCGAGAACAGGTAGCGGGAAAAAAACACGTTCAGGCCCGCGTACCCGGTACGCGGGTTCCAGGCCAGGCCGATGAGCAGGATGGCGCCGGCGATGGCGAAGATGGTGTAGGTGAGCGCCTGCAGATAGGCGATGTTGCCCAGGGTCATGAAGGTGAAGCTGCCCAGGATCACGGCCACAAGGACCAGCATCACGAAGACGCTGTAGAAGAAGTCGATCACCTGGGGCACTTCGGGAGGATCGGGCTCGGTTGGAATCAGCGCCATCGCCGCGAACAGCACCGGCAGGCCGTACTGCGCCCAGAGCGCGATCTCGGGGGTGACCTCGCGCCGCGGCGCGATCTCGGGAAGGATCACCACCGCGAGCAGCGCGAGCAAATACAGCAGCACCAGCAGGTAGAAGCGCCGCTGCCAGCGCGCCTGATGCAGATACACCTTGCCCCCGACCAGCCCGGCCAGCACCACCACCCAGACCGCGAGCAGCCACCAGTTGAGCCACAGCATCACGACGATCGCGCCGAGCGCGATGAATCCCGCCTGGATGACGCTGACTTTGTGCTCGCCGCGCAGCACCGGCTGCCAGAGCATCAGCAGCCCTAGATGCGCAAGCAGCAGCGAACGTGCCCACAAGTCCGCGGCGCCACGCAGCGCCGCCACGTGCAGCAGCACCAGCATCGCGATGACGACCCATCTCCAATGCCTGTGACTGGCTGCCCAGACAGCGTTGGAGAGGCGCGACAGGAGCGGAACGCTTAGGCTCGGTGCTTGCATGTTGAATGCGTGCCGACTAGTCTAGCCGATGCCTTGCCGTCGCGCTCTTGCCGGCGGCCGGGACGCCGCGCATGCGCTCCATCGCCGCCCTCGCCCGCAGCATCCTGATCGAAGCCCGTCGCAGCGGGCTGCCCTGGCTCGCGCTGGGCAGCGTCGCGCTGGCGCTGGGGCTGGCCGGCTTCCTGTCGCAGGTCGCCATCACCGAGAGCCTGCAGCTGCAAGCGGCGGTAAGCGCGGCGTTCCTGCGTGCGTGTGCGGTGTTTGTCCTGATGACTTACGTCGTCACGAGTACCGTGCGCGAGGCGAACGACAAGGGGATCGAGCTGGTCTTGTCGCTGCCGGTTTCGCGCGCTTCGTATTACCTCGGGAAGCTGTGCGGCTTCATGCTCTGCGGCGCGGCACTGGCCGCGTGCTTCGCGCTGCCTTTGCTCATCTGGGCGCCGCCGGGAGCCGTGGCGTTTTGGGGCGTCTCGCTCGCCATCGAAACCCTTCTCGTCGCCGCGGCGAGCCTGTTTTTCTCGATGGCTCTGGGGCAGGTCCTGCCCTCGATCGCGGCGACCGCGGGACTGTATCTGCTCGCCCGCGTCATCTCCGCCGTTCAGGCCATCGCCGGGGGGCCGCTTGCCGAGCCGACGCTGACGCACCGGATGGCGCAATGGACGGTCGATGCGCTCGCTCTGGTGCTGCCGCGCCTCGACGCCGCCACCCGTACCGACTGGCTGCTCTATGGCGCACCCTCGGCGCTCGAGTTCGGAAAGCTCCTGGCGGGACTCGGGATCTACACCGTGCTGCTCATCGCCGCGGGCTTGTTCGACTTCAAACGGCGCAATCTGTGAGCGCTCGCGAGCGCCCGTTGTCCGCGGTGCCGGGCTGGCTCTGGGCGTTCCTCGCCGCAAGCCTCGCTGCGCAACTCACCCTTCAGGCGGTGCCGAGCGCCCACCGCAACGCAGTGGAGAACCTGCCGCCGGCCCCGGGTCCGCTCACCTTGCGCCTGGCGAGCTTCGGCGAAACCGCAGCCGCGGCGCGCCTTGCGATGATCTATGTTCAGTCGTTCGACCTGCGCGCGGGCAATGACATCCCTTTCAGGCGCCTGAACTACACGCGGCTGCTCGCGTGGCTGCGCACGATTCTCGCGACCGACCCGCGCAGCCAGTACCCGCTGTTTGCGGCAGCGCGCGTCTATGCCGAGATTCCCGATCCCGTGAAGGTGCGGGAAGTGCTCAGGTTCATCCACCAAGAGTTCCTCGCAGAGCCGAACCGGCGCTGGCAATGGCTCGCGCAGGCCGCCCTGATCGCCAAGTACCGGCTACACGACCTGCCGCTCGCGCTGCGCTACGCCACGGCGCTCCAGCGCGACACCACCACCGAGAACGTGCCGCTCTGGGCCAAGCATATGGTGGTCTTCATGCTCGAAGATATGAACGAGCTGCAGGCCGCCAAGATCATGCTGGGGGGGTTGCTCGTGCGGGGGGATATCCGCGACCCCGCCGAGCGCCGCTTTCTGCAGAACCAGCTGGACAAGCTTGAGCAACGGCGACAGCAGGCTCCGGCAGGCGAAGGTCAAAAACGTTGAATATTCAACGTTTATGTCGATATTCCAACAGTTTTTTGACGATTTCTCATGATTTTTGGCTCCTTTTCCGGCCTTTTCTATGGCACGGGACTTGCTCGACTCTAAGCGCGTGGGCTCTTTTAGAGAGGTAATGCCATGAGCAAACTGCAGAAAGGCTTCACCCTGGTGGAGATCGCGATCGTCATGGTGATCATCGGCCTGTTGCTGGGTGGGATCCTGAAGGGCCAGGAGATGATCACCCAGGCGAAGATCAAGAACGCGCTGGCGGATTTCTCCGGAATCTCGGCGGCGTATTATGGATATCAGGATCGCTATCGGCAGCTGCCAGGCGATGATCCGAATGCCGGAGTGCGATGGGCTGGTGCCGCCAACGGAAACGGGAATGGCGTCGTCGAGGGAACTTACAACCAAACCTGCCCGGCCACAGTGACGGCAAATTCGAGCGCGGTACCGGGTACAACCCCGGTGCCACTAGAGTCCTGCATGTGGTGGGATGACCTGCGCCGGGCCGGCTTCGTTGCCGGGAGTGGCGGTCAGCAGCCATTTAACGCATTCAGCGGGTTAGTCGGGGTTCAGACCGGCAATGGCGCTGGCGCTGTGGTGCTGGCACCGAGCAGCACCCCGACCGCCGGGTTCGCCGGATTGATCGTGTGCTCGGCGAACATCCCCGACAAAGTGGCGATCGCGCTCGATACGCAGATGGATGACGGACACATCGCTTCCGGTACGGTGCGTGGCGAATTGCAGTCCCAACCTAATCCGCCAATCACTCCGACCGCGTCTACCACGGACTACCAGGAAACGGGTACGAACACCTACACGCTCTGCACGCAGATCTAAGCCGCCAAGCGGCGCGCTCAAAAAGGCCGGCGCAAGCCGGCCTTTTTTATTATTGAGCATCCCAGGCGCGCGGGGGCGCCCGGTGTTCGCAAAGAAACGTAAATGCGCTACAAGGTGAACGGCAGCGCCGAGGCCGAGATGACCGACAAATCATTGCTGGGAGATCGCGGAGTAGACGACACCGTGATTCGAGCACGCAATTGAGCATGGTCCTGGAATCGTCGGTGACAGTGGTGAGCGGTGTGAGCGACATCGCGTTTGCGAGATCGAGTCGAGTACGACGCTTCCCATTGCGCTGCCGTTCATCATCAATAGTGAGGTAAGCGATCCGCGCCATCGTCTCGGGCGAGCGCGACCCGCAGGTTCTGGCTCGCCATCGCCACCGCCGGGTGAAGGCCAGCGGCGAGGACGTGCTCAAGGCGCTGACCGGCAACTGGCGCTAGGAGCACCTGTTCGTGCTGGGCTAAGCCCTGGCTATGTACGACGACATTGCGCGGCACCTATGCGAGTGTGACGCCAAGTTGAAGGTGCTGCTGGCCGAGCGTGGCCGTGTCGAAGTCGATCTGGACAAGGCGCCGATATCCGGCAGCATGGTGCGCCTGGAGTTCGACGTGCGCCAGGCGCTGACCAACTGGGCGGGCGTGGATCTCACGTGCATCAACGGGTTGGGGGTGAGCGCGGTGATGAAGCTGCTGGCCGAGATCGGACCGGACTTGAGCCGCTTCGCCAGCGTCAAGCACTTCTGCTCGTGGCTGAGCCTGTACCCGGGCACCAAGATCAGTGGAGGCAAAGTCCTGTCCTCGGGCACCAGGCGCTCGGCCAACCGGGCCAGGCACGCGTTGAAGATAGCGGCCATGAGCCTGTCGCACAGCCACTCGGCACTGGGGGCGTTCTACCATCGACTGTACGCGCGCATCGACAAACCCCGGGCGGAACACCGTGGTCGCTCACAAACTCGCGCGTCTGGTGTACTTCATGCCCACCCGTGGCGAGGCCTTCGTCGATCAGGGCCAACAGCGCTACGAAGAACAGCAGCGCCAGCGCTCGATTGCGGCCTTGAAGCGTCGTGCAGCCGCGCGGAGTTTCGAACTCAGCCCGACCATGGCAGGCGTATGAAAAACAACGTGTTCAGTTCTGTTTCTTGGAGATCCATCGTCCTCTCCCGACTTGGTCATGAGCAACATCCCGGGCCTCAGTCTCTCACTTGTGCGCCTCCATAAACGCCCTGAGCAGGGCAATTCATGTGCGACTGACATCCGCGGCCGTGGGCGCGGAACCACGCGAGCGCATCGGAGTCGATGCGCAACGACAGCAAGGATGTCGTTCGCACCGGCTGGAGGCCCTTTCAGACGATCGCACGGGCGAACATTTCGGACGTCCACTCGGGGGCGCCCTTGTCGATGACGATGTCGGCTTTCGTCATCGATTTCAAGCGCCTTACGTCAGTCCGGGAGTTGCGAGCAGTGGAAGCGGGCTTCATGTTTTGTCGCCTTACGGAATTGGAGCCCCCCTCCTGTTCGTCATGGGTAGTGGCTCCCATACCTGCCTCACCTGCCGTATCGCTTACTTCTTACGACGCGCAAGAAATTCGGCCGCGGTCACGACTTCGATGTCCATGTAACGCCCGACCCCCCGGACTGCTTTGTCACCGGTGATGATCACTTTCGCGTCAAGCGCGACTGCGCATTCGAACAGCATGTTGTCCTCGGGATCCCTTTCAAGAACCCGCAGCGGAGAGGTCCGGGTTGTGAAGACGAGGTTGCGGCCCGATGCGAACAGTTCAAGCAATTCCTGCACGAGCTGTGCCTTCAGGCCGAGCCGGTTGAGGACTTCCACATATTCGTCGATGAGGTCGCGCGAAACGCAGAGCGTCAGTTCGCCCCGTTTCCAGCAATCGACGATGTCCCGCGGTGATCCGCCGAAAAACGACGACACGAAGACGTTCGTGTCAACGACGGCCCGCATGACGGGGCCCGGATTTCCTGACCTCGCGGATTGTCTTTGCCACATCGCCCGGCGCGGCGGCTTTGGAGCGGAGGTCCTGCGCGATACGTTCCCACAGGGAATCCACGTAGGCCGCCACGTCGCGCTGTTTCACGTAGTCCTCGATGAGATCGCGGACGACCCGCGTCGACGTTTTGCCTTCCATGGTGGCAAGCTTGGTGAGCTTGCGTTTGAGCTCGGGATCCACCCGGATTAGAAGCTGCTCGGCCAACGCCGTTCTCCTGCATTGTTTCAGGTGCTATCTAAGCCATACAAGATATTCCCGTCAAACCACAACGCGGCATAAACGCCGACCGGGCAGCTGTCCCGCGCAAGGCTGTTTGTTGAACCTCAAACTCATGCGTTCCGCGGTGCCGAATCGGGGAAATGGGGGATCGGACACCGAGAACGACTGCCTGCGGCCCGCTGATCGGCGTGATTGGGGTTGGCGATCTTGGGTGTCGCCTCCGGTGATCTCCTGCCATTTCATCCGGACGCGGACGCCGAGATCAAAAAAGGCCTCGCTCCTCTATGCATCGCGCCCGCGCGGATCTTCGACAGCGGGCCGAATCTCGTCATTTCCGGCTCGAGCGGGGCGGCCGTCGAAACCGCCTTGGCGCAACTCAGAAATCGCGACGCGACGGGGGTCCGCTCGCGCCGTGGAGTCCTCCGGCCTCGTTCGTATTCGCAGAACCTGCGCCTAGGCCCCCGCCAGCGGGTCGGGCGCCCCGATATCCCCGCAACAGCCGCACCTCCGCCGCCGATAGCAGCTCCGGCACGCCGAGCAGCACCACCACGTCGCCTTCCTTCAGCGCCGCAATCTCGCCAGGCGCGAGCTTCGCTGACTTGCCAGGACGGCGCACCAGCTTCAGCTCCACGCCGATTTCGTCCAGGCGCAATTCAGTGGGCGATTTGCCGATCGCGTAGGCGCTGCCCCCGAGGGTCACCGCGCGCAGGCGCGGCTGCGCCGCGTCCACGGTTTCGACCTCGTCGCCCGCGCCATGGAACAGCCCGCGCAGCAGCCCGTAGTGCTGGTCGCGCACAGCGCGCAGGCGGCGCACCACGCGATTGAGCGGCACGCCCACCCAGACCAGGGTGTGCGAGGCGAGCATGAGCCCGGACTCAAGCGCCTCGGGGACCACCTCGGAGGCGCCCGCGGCGGTGAGCGGCTCGATGTCGGACTCCTCGCGCGCGCGCACGATGACCGGCACGGCGGGATTGAGCGCGTGGATGTGGGCCAGCACCCGGATCGCGGCGGCGGCATCGGCGAAGGTCAGCACCACCGCCGCCGCGCGCGCGATGCCGGCAGCCATCAGGGATTCGCGCCGCGCACTGTCGGCGAACACCACCGTATCGCCGGCAAGCGCAGCTTGGCGCACGCGCTCGGGATCCAGGTCGAGCGCGACGTAGCGCACCCCTTCGACCTCCAGCAGCCGGGCCAGCCTCTGCCCGTTGCGCCCATAGCCGAGAATGATCACGTGGCGCTCGCTTTCCAGGGACTGAACGGCGACGTGGTGCAGCGCCAGCGAGCGCTGCAGCCACTCGGAGCCTGAGAACCGGAGCACGATGCGGTCGCTCGCCGCGATCACGAACGGAGTGGCGAGCATCGACAGGATCATCGCCGCGAGCAGCGCCTGCAGCATCGCGTCCGGGACGATCCCGGTGCCCGCGGCCTGCGCAAGCAGCACGAAGCCGAACTCCCCTCCCTGCGCCAGCGTGAGCGCGGTGCGCAAGGCAGTGCCGGCGGGGCTGCCGAGCGCGCGCGACAGGAGGCCCACGAGCGCGAACTTCAGGCCCATCAGCAGCGCCAGCAGCAGCAGCACCAGCCAGAGCTTGCCGAGGACGAGCCGCGTGTCGAGCATCATGCCGACGGTGACGAAGAACAGCCCGAGGAGCACGTCGCGGAACGGCTTGATGTCCTCCTCCACCTGGTAGCGGTACTCGGTCTCCGCGATCAGCATGCCGGCGAGAAACGCGCCGAGCGCGAGCGACAGGCCGGCGAGGCCGGTGACGAACGCGAGCGCCAGCGTGATGAGCAACACGTTCAGCACGAACAGCTCGGTCGAGCGCCGCCGTGCCACCACCCCGAACCAGCGGCGCATCGCCCACGGGCCCGCGAGAAGCAGCACCGCGAGCACGACGAGCGCCTTGCCGAGCGCGAGCGCAAGCGCCGCACCGATCTGCTGCGCCGGGCTGCCGAGCGCCGGGATCAGGATCAGCAGCGGCACCACCGCGAGGTCCTGAAACAGGAGCACGCCGACGATCTCGCGCCCGTGCTGCGTGTCGAGCTCGAAGCGCTCGGCGAGCAGCTTGGAGACGATGGCGGTCGAGGACATCGCCGCGGCACCGCCGAGCGCGAGCCCCGCCTGCCAGGTCCCGCCGAGGAGCAGCGCGGCGCCGACCACCAGCGCGATGCTGAGCGCCACTTGGGCGAGCCCGAGCCCGAGCACCGCGCGCCGCATTGCGCGCAGCTTGGGCAGACTGAACTCAAGCCCGATCGAGAACATCAGGAATACGACACCGACCTCGGCCAGCCTACGCGTCTCCTCGTTGTCGGGAATCAGGCCGAGGGCGTGCGGCCCCAGAACCAGCCCCGTAACCAGATAGCCGACGATCGGCGGCAGCTGCAGGCTCCTGCACGCGACCACCGCCAGGACCGCGCCCGCGAGAAGCACCAGTACCGGCACAAGCGCGACGCCCGTCGTGTCCATTCGCAGGGGGAAAAAGAGGGGCTTGGGATATACTTTGCGCCTATGATAAGCGTGGCGCGTCCCACCGGACAGGAGAACGCTGCGGGCGTACCCGCGGCGCTCGAGCTCGCGCGCCGCGTGCTCACGATCGAAGCCGATGCGGTGCGCGCGCTCATATCCCGGCTCGACCAGAGCTTTCTCGATGCGGTGTCCCTGATCCTCGGCTGCAGGGGACGCGTGGTGGTGAGCGGCATCGGCAAGTCGGGCCACATCGCGCGCAAGATCGCCTCGACAATGGCAAGCACCGGCACTGCGGCCTACTTCGTGCATCCCGCGGAGGCCAGCCACGGCGACCTGGGCATGGTGCGTCCCGAGGATGTCTTCATCGCGCTCTCGCATTCGGGCGAGAGCGAGGAGCTGCTGTGCATCGTGCCGCTCGTCAAGCGCCAGGGCGCCAAGCTGATCGCGCTCACCGGCAACGCGCGCTCGACGCTGGCGCGCGAGG
>Ga0307373_10003253_pt1 | contig 28459 bp, 22 predicted proteins | sample OX2MG_FD_202534 | JGI IMG/M metagenome (GOLD analysis project Ga0307373, IMG submission 202534) | Soil microbial communities from Risofladan, Vaasa, Finland - OX-2 | ecosystem: Environmental > Terrestrial > Soil > Coastal area > Acid sulfate soil | place: Finland: Risofladan, Vaasa | collected... | reverse complement strand
CGGTCAGCCCGAGACGCGCGGCCTCGTCCGCCACCGCGCCGTTCAGGGCGTCGACTTCCGTGCGCTTGCCGCGCGAGAGATCCTGCCACATGGACGGGCGGTTCTTGCCCAGCGCCTTGAGCGAGCCGATGATCGGCCGGAACGGATCCTCCTCGTCCACGATCGGAATGCCTCGCGCCCGCATCACGGCGATGATCTCGCCGCACAGATCGCGCATGAACGCCATCAGGTGCTCGTCGGCCAGCATCTCGCGGCACGTGAGGCCGGTGAGCGCCGAGGTGGGATTCACGACCGCATTGTGCAGCAGCTTCTGCCAGATCGCATGGTCCACGTGGGGCACGACCTCCGTGGCCATGCCGGCGGTGCGGAACACTTCGGCGATGGCCTCGATCTGCGCCCGGTCGGCACCGCCGAACGGAGCGATCTGGATCGGTTTGATGCCCGCCCGATAGTTGAGCCGCCGCGGCCCCGCATGCTGGATGCTGTGATATGTGATGCCGCAGAGCACACGCTCGCCGCCCACGAGCCCGGCGATCTTCTCGGCGTTACCGATCCCGTTCTGGAGCGAGAGGAACAGCGTCCGGGGGCCGCACGCCGGCAACACCGACCGGACCGCGTCCTCGGTCTCGTACGTCTTCACGGCCACGAACACCAGATCGAACGGCGCCAGGCCGTCCACGGTCGAGACCACGAACACCGGCACGCACACCTCTTCCTCGCCCATCCGGCTGACGAGCAATCCGGCGTCGTTCAACAACGCCGCCCGCGCCGTGTTCACCTCGAGCAGGGCCACGTCCTCGCCGGCGCGCGTCAGGTTGGCGCCCACGAGTCCGCCAAGGGCCCCGGCTCCGACGATCAGGGTTCGCATGCTCGCTGGCCTCCCGCGGCGCCCGTGGCGCCGCTCAGCGGTTGTGCCATACGGGCCTCCGCTTCTCAAAGAATGACGCGATCCCCTCACCGACATCGTCCAGCGCCATCAGCTCGTTCAGGAACACGTGCTCGGCTTCGAGCCGCCCCGCCTCGAACGGCCGCCCCTGCAACTCCCGCACGAGCCGCACGTTCAGGCGCATCACGGCCGGGCTCGCCCGCCGGAGCTCCCCGAGTACCGACGCCAGCTTGTCGGCCAACTCCGCGGGTGGCACGACATGTGACACCAGCCCCATCGCCGCCATCTCGGCGGCCGTGTACGCGTGCCCCGTGCTCGTGATCTCGATGGCGCGAGCCGGCCCCACGCGCGCCGACAGCCACGACACCCCCACGGGCGCGAAGAATCCCAGTCGGATCTCGGGCTGGCCGAACGTGGCCTTCGTGCTCGCAATGAGGATGTCGGCCATGAGCGCGAGTTCGAACCCGGCACCCAGAGCGGCGCCGTCCACGGCCATCACGATCGGCAGTTCACAGGCGCCGAACGCCGCGAACAGGCGGCTGAACGCCGCGATCATCACCGGCGCGTTCTCCGGCCGGTGCTCGCCCACGTCGGCGCCCGCCGAGAACGCGGTGCCGGTGGCCGTTACGGAGAGCGCGACCACGGCGCGGTCCGCCTGCGCGCGCTCCACGGCCGTGGCGAGATCTGCCATCACGGCCGCGGTCAGAATATTGAGGGGCGGGGCGTCGAGCGTGACGTGCGCGATGGCGTCGCGCACCTCGTATTGCACCGTCGTCTGGATCTGCGCCGTGGAGGCCGCCATGTGTTCGCTCCCGCCGCGCGCCGCGGCTAGATGTACTGGCCTCCATCGACCTTCATCACCGTGCCCGTTATGTGCCGGGCGCGCGCCGAGCAGAGGAACGCGACCGCCTGCGCCACGTCCTCCGGCTCCGCCACCCGGCCCAGCGCCGATTCCCGTTTGGCGTTCTCCACGACCTCCGCCGGCAGGCTCGCGGTCATCTCGGTGCGCACCAGCCCCGGCGCCACGCAGTTCGCCGTCACGCCGGCGCTGCCCAGCTCGCGGGCCAGCGTCTTGGTGAGGGCGATGACCCCCGCCTTGGACGCGGCGTAGTTGGCCTGGCCGAACTTGCCGCGCAGCCCGTTGATGCTCGCTATCGTCACGATGCGCCCATGCTTCTGGGCGCGAAGCGCCGGCGCGATCGCGCGGCAGTAGGCAAAGCACCCCTTCAGATTGACGTCGAGCACTTCATCCCACTGCGCCTCGGTCATCTTCCAGACCACGGCATCCCGGGCCACGCCGGCGTTGGCAACGAGGATGTCGACACGCCCGAACTCCTGCAGCGCGGCCGCCACACACCGTTCCGCGGCGCCGACGTCCGAGACGTCGGCTTCGAGGGCGATCGCGCGCCCGCCGCCGGCGCGGATGGCATCCGCCACCGCCCGCGCCTCCTCGAATGCGCCGGCGTCCACGAGGGCCACGTGGCACCCCTCGCCGGCCAACGCCTGCGCCACCGCGGCCCCGATGCCGCGCCCGCCGCCGGTGATGACCGCGGTCTGTCCCGCCAGTTCCAGGTCCATCGCGCTCCCGGTGGTCAGGCGCCCTGGGCGCCGTTCAGCTTCGCGCCGCACTGCCCGCAGAATTCGAACGCGGCGGGAATTCCCTTGGCGCCGCATTGGGCACAGGTGTGCTCGTACGGGCCCCACAGGAACTCGCTGCTCCCCCCGTCGGCCGCCCGGCTGCGGATGCCGCGGTAGTCGATCTTCCGCTTCTCGACGAAGGCCTGCATGCCCTCGTAGGGCTCGAGCGTGGTGAAGTGCGTGGACAGCCAGTCGCGCGCGTGGCCGATGGTGGCAAACCACGCCGCCTCCTTCCAGTAGTTCACCTGCTGCTTGGTGTAGCGCGTGCATTCGGGGAAGGTGTTCAGCAGCTTCTGCGCCAACTCGTTCACCGTGTCGTCCAGCTTCGCCCGCGGCACCACCCGGTTCACGAGGCCCCACTCCAGGGCCTGCGCGGCCGGGATGCGGGGGTTGAGAAAGAGCATCTCCCGCGCGCGACGATCGCCCACGTGGATGGACAACCACTGCGTGGCGCCACCGGCGGCGACGCTCCCCACGCTGGTGCCGACCTGGCCCAGGTAGCAGTCGTCGGCCATCACGGCGAGGTCGCAGGCGAGCTGCGACTCGTTGCCGCCGCCCACCGCGATCCCATTGATCCGGGCGATCGTCACCTTGCCATTGCGGAAGATCGACTCGATGTAGCGGCTGAACAGGCCCATGTACTTGAAGTAGTCGTGCGGCCGCTTGGTGTAGACCGACGCATACTCCTTCACGTCGCCGCCGGTGCAGAACGCCTTCTCCCCGGCGCCGGTGTACACGATCACCCCCACCTGGTCGTCCTGCGATGCGTCGTCGAACGCGCGGATCAACTCCCGCAGCGTGTCGGTGGTGTACGCGTTGTACGCCTCGGGGCGGTTGATCGTGATCCGGGCAACGAAGTCCTTCTTGTCGTAGAGAATGTCCTTGAAGTCCAGGCTGCGAGGCGACTTCGAGGTGAAATAGTCGATCAGCGAGGTCATGGGTTGGCTCTGGTTGATGTCATGCCGGCCGCTCAGCGGATATCCACTTTCACGACGACCGCCGCCGCCGAATCGCCGGCGGCGCATCCGGTGAACAGGCCGTATCCTCCACCCTGCGTCACCAGGTCCTCCACGAGTTCGATGATCGCGCGCAGCCCGGTCGGGCCCTGGGGATGCCCCCAGACCAGCGAGGATCCGAAACGGTTCATCTTCTCGGGGTCGAGCTGCAGCGAGCGCGCCAGCAGGACGTCGTTCACCGCGAACGGATTGTGGGTCGTGGTGCTCGCGAGTTGGCCGGCGGCGATCCCCGCCCGGGCCAGCGCCGTCTGCGCGGCCGGCACGATGGCCATCGGCATGAACCCCGGTTTCACGCGGGCCTGGCCGAACGAGAGCAGCCGCACCTCCACGTGTTCGTCGCGCGACAGGGCGCGCGCGCGATCCCGGTTCCCGGTGAGCACCATCCCGGCGCTACCGTCGGCCGGGTGCGTCTGGGTGCCGAACGTGACGCTGCCGCCCTCGGTGACCGGCCGCAATGCGGCCAGCCCGGCCGCCGTGGTCGGGAATACGCCTTCGTCGCCGGTGACCGTGGCCACGACCTTCTTCCCGCGCTTCACCTCGACGGGCCGCACCATGAACCGGCCGAGAAACGCGCCGTCGTCGGCCAGCGCGCGGGCGTACTGCGCGTAGCGCAACAGCGTCATCTCTTCCTGCGCCTGGCGCGTGATCGCGCTCTCGCGGGCGACGTTCTCGGCCGTCTGCAGCATCGAGTTCTTGGCGTACGGATCGTGGCCGAAGCTGTCGAGCACCAGATCCTCGTGCTCGCCGGTGCCGCCGGCGCCGCCGGGATTGGGGTAATACACGTGCGGCCCGTTGCTCGTCCGGTCCACGGCTGCGGCCAGGTACACGTTGGCGCTCCCTGAGGTCAGCTCCTGCGCGCCCTCCACCACGCACCGCGCCGACGTGGCGCACGCCTGATTGATGGTCGGACCACTGATGTGGCCGAGCCCGGCGAGACCCGCGAACCACGGCGCGCCGTAGAAGGAGCCCTTGCTGGCCACGGTCGTGCCGAGGCTCATGCCGTCGATGTCGCTCGCCGCGATGCCGCGCTCGTCGAGCGCCCGCCGCGCCAACTCGGCAGCGAGCGGGATCGGCGCCAGGGTGGCGAACGAACCCTGCCAGGCACAGAACGGCGACGACCAGTAGGCGCCGTAGGGGATGTATACCGTCTCGAACTGCACGTTGCTCATCGTTTGCGCACTCCATTCAGGATCAGGTCGATCATCTCCTCACCGATCTCCTCCACCGTCCCGTACCGGGCCGGGTCGTACCACATGAAGATCCAGTTCAGCATGCCGAACGCGAACAATGCCGCGTGCCGGCTGCGGCGCGATGTGGCGTCGCCGGCCTCTCCCATCAACGCGCTGACCACGGCGGTGAAGAGATGGTAGTACCGCCGGCGCAGCGACTCCGTGGTCTCGTAGCGCTCCCCCTGCAGCGACGCGAGTTCGTACGTGCACACCTTGAGCTCGTTCGGATGACTGGTGAAGAACGCGAGATGCCCGATCACGAGCCGTCGTAACCGCTCTTCCGGCGTGCCGGGCTGCGACGCCCGCTCTTCCTGCGCCGCGAGCAGCGCGGCGAACGTCCGATACTGGATCTGGTAGAGCAGTTCCTCTTTGGAGTCGAAATAGTGGTAGAGGCCGGCGAGGCTCACACCCAGCGCGCGGCTCACATCGCGCATGGACGTCGCCTCGAATCCCTTGTCGGCGATCAGCGCCGCTGCCGTTTCGAGCAGCGTTTCCAACTTCTGCTGCGTCGCGGCCCGGGGCCCTCGACGCCGAGGCGCGGTGGACGTGTCGTCGCTGCTGTTCGGATTCATCGGCTCCGTGCTCCAAGGGCTGGCCCGGCGTCGGATGCCGGCGCGCGCGCCGCGGCCGGTGACGTCGCGCGCTGCTTGAGTCCATGCAGGATCTTCTCGGCCGTGATCGGCAGCTCGGTCACGCGCACGCCGCAGGCGTCGTAGATGGCGTTGGCGATGGCGCCGAGCATGGGGAGCAACGAGCCCTCGCCGATTTCCTTGGCGCCGAACGGGCCGCGCGGTTCGTAGCTCTCCACGGCCACCGAACGCATCTGGGGGGCGTCGCAGATCGTGGGGATCAGGTAGTCGTGCAGATTGGGATTCACGAGACGCCCGCCCGCGCCGACGACCGTATCCTCCATCAACGTTTCGCCGAGCCCCATGATGATGGAGCCCTCCACCTGCCCGTGGAACGTGAGGGGATTGATGACCGTGCCCGCATCGCTGAAGTCCGTGACCCGGTCAACGCTCACAAACCCGGTCTCGAGATCGACCGTGACCTCGGCGATCGCCGTCGAGAAGCTGTATGCGGGCGACGTGCCCACCGCGCTCCCCTTGAACCCGCCCCCGAGATCCTTGGGCGGTTGGTAGGAGCCGGTGCCGACGATCGGGCCGTGCTTGGCAAACGCCAGCCGGGCGGCCGCCGCCCAATCCATGCCCACGGTGGGGAACTGCGCCACGAATACGCGGCCGCTGCGCGCCACCAGGCTGCCCACGTCGCACGCCAGGGCCCGCGCCGCCGCCTCGAGCACCTGCCGCTTCACCACGAGCGCCGCCTCGCGCACCGCGTTGCCCCCCATCAGCGTCACGCGGCTGGAATACGAGCCCAGATCCAGCGGGCTCAGCGTCGAATCGCACTCCGCCATCCATACCCACTCGAACGGCACGCCCAACTCCTCGGCCGCGATCTGCACCAGCACCGTGTCGGACCCCTGGCCGATCTCCGCCGCCGCGATGTGCAGCGACACGGCCGTGCCGTCCTCGTGCACGCGGATCATGGCGTTCGAGTGCGGGAAGTCGGAGCGGTAGATCGGATATCCGGCGCCGGACACGAAGCCGCCGCTGCCCACGCCGATCCCTTTGCCCGGCGGCAGATGGCCGCGCTTGGCCCGCCAGTCGGTGGCGTCGCGCGCCTGCTCGAGCGTGCGCGTGAATTCGCACGACGACACGTCGAGCGCGTTCACCGTCCGCGTGTTGGGCTGCATCGCATTCTTCAGCCGGATGTCGATCGGATCGATGCCCAACTCCTCGGCGATCATGTCGAGCAGCGACTCGAACGCGAACCGCGGCTGCGGCACCCCATGTCCGCGAAACGCGCCGCTCGCCGGCAGATTGGTGTAGACGCGCACCCCGTCGTACTTGTAGTTCGGCATCCGGTACAGCGTGGGGAGCATCGATCCGGCGTAGTACGCCGTGATCACCCCGAACGACGTGTACGCGCCGCCATCCAGCACCACGCGCTGCTGCACCGCAGTGATCGTCCCGTCGCGCGTCACGCCGATCTTGAGATCGATGGTCTGCTTGTGCCGCCCCCGGAAGTGCCGGAACATCTCCTCGCGCGAGTACTCCATGAGCACCGGTCGCCCGGTCTTGCGCGACAGGATCGCGGCGCAGAAGTCCAGCGGCGTCGCCTCGGCCTTGACGCCGAACCCGCCACCCACCGCCGGACGGATCACCCGGATGCTGCCCATCGGAATTCCGAGCGTGCGCGACAGCGACCGGTGCAGATAGTGCGGCGTCTGAGTGGACGACCAGAGCGTGAGGCGGTCGCCGTGGGCCTCCCACTGGGCGAGCGCCGCGTGCGGCTCCAGCGGCGCCTGGTACGTGCGATTGCCCACGAACCGCTGCTCGCGCACGAGGTCGGCCTGGGCGAACCCCTGCTCGACGTCGCCGAAATGCCACTCGACCCGCGTATTCACGTTGTTGGCGTAGCGCGGATGCTCGGGATGCACCAGCGGCGCGCCGGGCGCCATCGCCGCCTCCGCGTCGAACACCGCCGGGAGCTCCTGGTATTCCACTTCGATCAGCGCCACCGCGCGCTCCGCCGTCGCCTCGTCCACCGCGGCCACCGCCGCCACCTCGTCGCCGATGTAGCGCACTCGCTCGCGGGCGAAGATCTGCTCGTCCTCGCGCGCCGGGCTCACGCCGTACCACGTGGCGGGAACGTCGTCCGCCGTGATCACGGCCAGCACGCCGGGCAGCGCCCGCGCCTTGCTGACGTCGATCCGCGTGACGATCCCGTGCGCGATCGGACTGCCAAGGATCTTTCCGAAGATGGTGCCCGGCGGGCGATGGTCCGCCGTGTACCTGGCGCGCCCCGTGACTTTGTCCGGCCCGTCGTAGCGGGTCACCCCATGTCCGACGATCGCGTGATCGCGCTTCTGATCGCGCTCGCCCTCGTCGTGCGGATGCGCATCGAGCGGCACGCCGTCGAACTCCCGCCACGACCGCACGGCGCGGATCATCCGCGGATACGTGGCGCAGCGGCAGAGATTCCCGCTCAGCGCGTCCTTGACGTCGTCCTCGCTCGGGGCGGGGTTCCGGTCGATGAGCGCCTTGGCCGACATCAGCGCGCCCGCCGTGCAGAAGCCGCACTGGAGCGCGCCATGCTTGACGAACGCCTTCTGCAGGGGATGCAGATCGCCGCCCGTCGCCAGACCCTCCACGGTCGCGATTGCCTTGCCGTCCGCCTCGACGGCGAGCTGCAGACACGCGTTCACCGGCTCGCCGTCCACGTGCACCGTGCACGCGCCGCAGTCGCCCGTGCCGCAGCCGCGCTTGGTGCCGGTGAGGCCGAGTTCATCGCGCAGCACGGCGAGCAGCGTCGTCCCCGGCGCCACCGCCACGGTGCGCGGCTCGCCGTTCACGTCGAGGCGCACCAGGTGCCCCCCCGTCGTCATGCCACACCGCCCGCCGCGTGCGCACGCGCCGCGGCCTGGGCCAGCGCCCGCCGCACGAGCACGGCGACGATGTCGCGCCGGAACGCCTCCGACCCGCGGATATCCGAGATCGGGAGCGCGGCGTCCGCGCACACCGCGCCGGCCACCGCGAACAGCTCCTCCGTCGCGATCTCGCCCTCGAGCAGGCTCGACACCCGCGGCACCATCAGCGGAACCGGGCCCACGGCGCCCAACGCCACGGACGCGCGCGTGATCCGCGCGCCGGCGAACACCACGCTCGCGGCAGCCGACGCTACGGCGAGCGCCATCCCCCGGCGCAGCGCGAACCGCTGGAAGCTGCTGCCGCTGTGCGGCGCCGCCGCGGGGATGATGATCTCGGCCAGCACTTCCCCCGGTTCGAGCACCGTTCGTCTGGGGCCGGCGAACAGCTCCGCGGCGCCGATGACCCGCTCCCCGGCGCCCGACACGATGCGCAGCCGCGCGTCGCCGACCATGGCGGCCGGCGGCAGGTCGGCGCACGACACCGCGCGACAGAAGTTGCCGCCGATGGTCGCCAGACTCCGGATCTGCGGACTGCCCAGCGACCGCGCGGCCTCGGCGAGTGCCGGCAGCCAACCCTGCACGTCGGCGCTCGCGGCGATCGCGCCCACCGTGGTGAGCGCGCCGATGCGCAGACGGTCGCCGTCGCGCGCGATCCCGCGCAACTCGGCAATGCTCCCGAGCGCGATCAGATGCCTCGCCGTCTCCCGGCCGCGCTGGTAGTCGGGCACCAGCTCGGTGCCGCCCGCCAGGAACGCCGCGTCGCCGCCAAGCCGCTGGCCCAGCGCGCAGGCCTCGGCCAGCGACGCCGGTCGGTGGTACGTGAAGGGCAGGGTGGGCACTCGGCGTCTCAACTCACGACCGCCGCCGACCACGCGACGTCGGAGAGTTCCAACTTCCGGAATCGGAAGCCGCCCCACAGCGCCGCCCCGATCGCGCCGGCGTAGATCGCGGACTCGTCGGTCACGACGTCGGCCGCCCCGGCGCCGGTGCCCGGCGCCTTCTTGCTCATCGCGTCCCGCAGCGCGGCCAGCATCCCCACGTCGCCGGCCAGGCCGCCGCTCACGAACACCGGTCCGTCGAACTGCAGCGACCGCAGCAGCCGCGCGAACCGGTCGGCCATGCTCTGGTGCACGCCGCGCAGGATGTTGGCCGTCGTGATCCCCCGCGACACCATGTTGATCACGTCGGTCTCGGCCAGCACGGCGCAGATCGAACTCACCTTCTCCGGCTCGTCCGCCTGGAGCGACAGCGGCCCGATCTCGTCGTGCGACACGCCCAGATAGCGGGCGATGTTCTCGAGAAACTGCCCCGACCCGGAGGCGCACTGGCTGGTCATCTTGTAGTCCAGCACCCGCCCGTGCTCGTCCATCGCCAGCGCGCGCGTGTGCAGCGCGCCGACATCGAGCACCGCGCGCGCCGGCGGCGCCAGGTGCAGCGCTCCCCGCGCATGCGCCGTCATGCCGTAGAAGTGCCCGGTGGCGAACGGGAACTCCGCCCCCTCGCCCGTCGTCGCGATGTAGTGGATCGCGTCGACCCCGGCCGCGTCGGTGGCCGCCTGGAAGACTTCGTCCACCACCTTCGCCACCACGCGGCGGCGGATGCGCGCCGATTGCTGCGTGAGCATCGTCGCGTCACCGTCGGCGTCCGTTCGCATGATCACCACCTTCACGGCCCCGCTGCCCACGTCGATTCCCGCGCTCACAGTGCGCATCAGGCCACCATCCGATTGGCGAACAGCGCGGCACCGAGCGCCCCGGTGTAGATGCTGTCCGCCGAAATGTTGATTGTCCGCGCTCCGTAGTTCTCGTCCACCAGATCGCGGATGGCCCCCACGGCCGCGGCATTCTTGGCCACGCCGCCGGTGAAGGTGAACTCGTCGCTCACGCCGCCCGACCGGGCGAGCAGGCTCATCGCGCGGAGAATGATCGCGCGGTGCAATCCAGCCAGGATGTCCTCCCGCTTCTGGCCCAGGCCGAGCAGTTCGCGCAATTCGGCGCCGGCGAACACGGTGCACGTCGAGTTGATCTTCACCGCGTGACGCGATTGCTCGGCCAGCGGCCCCAACTCGTGCAACCCCAGGTTCATCTCATCCGCGATGTAGCCCAGGTACCGCCCGCACCCGGCCGCGCAGCGATCGTTCATCTGGAAGCTCGTCACGATGCCCGCGGGGTCCACCTGGATCGCCTTCGTGTCCTGGCCGCCGATGTCGAGCACGGTGCGCGTGTTCGGAAACAGCTCGTGCGCCCCGAGGCCGTGGCAGAGGATCTCGCTCCGGATCTGCTCCTTGGGAAACGGCAGCCGCGCGCGACCATAGCCCGTGCCCACGGTCGCCACCGGCGTGAGGTCCGTGGCCACCGCATGGTCCACCGCTTCGGCCAGGCCCTCCGGGGTGCCCACGCGCTTGAGCGCGTCGGCGATGTGATCCCGGAAGTCGAGATCAAGCGGCTCGTTCTCCACCCGGATGATGCACTTGTCGTACACGCCGATCAGCCGGTCGAAGGACACGCCCGTCGGATCGGCCACCTCCTCGGCAATGCGCATGAACGCCGAGCCGGCCGCGTCGCGGAAGAAGTCGGAGCGCGTGGCCGGTGGCTCCTGGAAGAGCGCCACCTCCTCATCCGCGATCCGGCCACAGATCCGCTCCAACGCCTCGGTGAACGCGGCGCGCAGGTCGCTCGGCGCCGAGCGGTCCACCTCTTCGCGCATCAACTCTTCGAGCCGCCGCAACTGATGCAGCATCTGCTCGAGCACGAACGCACGCCGGAGACGGGCCACGGCGTCCTCGCGCTCGGCGCCCGACAGCCGCTGCTGGATCAGCCCGAACCGCGCGTTGATCAGCGCCTCGGTGCGCGCCACTGCCGCCGCCAGATCGTAGTTGGAGCGCGAATTGGTGATCCCGCGCCCGAGCATCGCGCCGTTCCCGTCCAGGACGACGGCCTTGGTCGTCGTCGAGCCGAGGTCGATCCCGATCACGCAGCTCATGCGGCCGACCTCCGTCTGGCGTCGATCATCTGGAAGTAGCTCTCGAGCCGGTTCTTGATGTTGGCCGACGAGAAGTACCGCGGATCCACCAGGTCGCTCTCGATGAACGCGCCGGGAACCCCCGTCCGCTTCTCCACCTCGCGCAGGATCATCAGCTGCCCGGCCGAGAACGAGTTGCACGACTTGATGGAATTGATCACGAAGCCGTCCGCCTCGTACTCCCGGATGTACCGCGCGATCGTGTCGATGCGCGACGGGAGATTGAGGTTCGTGTAGCACCCGCTGCAGTAGTCGGCCATCGTGCCGAGCGGGTCGTTGGGATCGTGGCGGAAGCCGGTGTCGTACGTCCCACCCACCTTGGTGTACGTGGACGCCACCACCACCGCCTTCTCGTCGGTGAACATCTTCCAGAAGTCCCGGAAGTGCGTCCAGCTCGGCGGCCCCTCCACCACCAGCCGGTAACGCTGGTCGTCGAGCGAGCCCGAGGGCGTGATCGGGCCCAGCCCCGCCGCGGCGCGCGCCTCGATCTCCTCGCGCAACGCGCGGTAGTACTCCACGCCCTCTTCCGTGCCGCGGAAGGCGCTGAAGATCGGCCCCACGTAGTACACCGTGCCGAAGTAGCCGTCGATCGGACTCGGCCGCTGCTTCGCCGATTCCAGCACGGCCACCAGGTCGTCCTCGGCGCGCGCCGAGAGCGCCAGGCGGCGGCGCAGTTCCTCCTCGTCGTACTTGCGGCCGGTGGCCTTCTCCAGCGCCGGGATCACCGTGTCGCGGAGTTGCCGGATCATGTACTCGCGATGCTCCGGCTCCAGCACGCCGTCGCCCTGATAGGGCACGTGAAAGAACACCGCCGGACAGTCGTACTCCTCGCGCAGCAGTTCGAACCACTTCATGAACGTGTAGCACCCGGTGTACGACAGCAGCAGCAGGTCGGGCTTGGGCAGCTTGGTGCCCGCCGGCGAGATGTTGCCCGACTTCATCATGCCGATGTCACACTTCACGTACGCGCACACGTCCTCCGAGTGCCCCGACCGCTCCGCTTCGGCGATGTACTCCCCCGACTGCTTGCGCATGCCCGATTGCAGCGCGTTGATCTCGGGCAGCACGGGCAGGGCCCCGAACGAGCGGATGAGCTCCGTGAGATTGCCCGGCACGAACGTGTAGACCACGGGCTCGTGCCGCTCCGGGGCCTGCTCCAGCCGCGCGAAGTGCTGCGCGATCATCTCCTTCTGGAGCAGCATCGATTGATCCTTGAGCACCTCGGCCATCAGGCAGCCCCCCAGAGCTTGAGCGAATCGGAGAACGTTCCGGCCTGCTCGCGGAACTGCTGGAACTGGCCCGTGTTCTCCGCATACTTGAACGCGATGCACGGCAACCCCGCGCGCTCGGCGCCGTTGCGCAGCATCGGCTGGTCGAGCAGCGCCGGATCGCAGAAGCTGGGCGTCGCGAAGATGATCCCGTCGGCGTGCGCGGCGGCGGCACGCTGTTTCATGAGGTTGCGCTTGCCGTCCGGATCGCCCTCGAACAGCACCGAGGTCTTGAGGTCGTTGCGCACGAACGCGTCGGCCAGATTGCGCAGCGGATCGCCGTCCAGCGGCACATCGCGCGTCATGAACCGGTCGCCGAGCAGGAAGTCATCGTCCACCACGTAGCAGCCGGCCTTCTCGATCGACTTGATCAGCCCCAACGGCGGCTGCTCGCAGAACGCGCCGGCGATCACCACCCGGCTGTTGTCGCGCGGCCGGCGGCGGTCGGCATTCACGCCGTCCAGGTATTCGCCCACCCGGGCGATGAACTCCTCCGGCGGCACCACCTCGCCGGCACGGAGCAGCAGGTACAGCTCCTCGGTGGGAACGTCCCACGGCCGCTCCTGCCGCGCCGCGTACAACGCCCGGATCGCCGAGCGCATCGCGTTGTACAGCCCGATCGATGCCGCGAGGTCCTCGGGCGTCGGCACCTTTCCCGAAACCGCGCCCAGGTCGTTCACCAGACGGTGCAACTCCCCTTCATAGAACTGCGCCGCGGCCGCCGCGTCGGGCACCTGCGGGATGTCGATGTAGCGGACGTACGTGTCGGGGTACAGCAGCTTCCACATGCCCGACAGGTTGCGGATGACGTCGCACGTGGACGGAAAGAGCACCGCCGAGAGCATGTCCAGCCGCCCAGACTGCGCCAGCTCGATGACCGACCGCGGCAGGTGGCAGATGTACGACTGATAGAAGGCGTCGCCGCGGATGATCTCCAGGCGGTCGCCGCCGCCGTGGATCCCAACGGGCAGGAAGCCGCAGGCGTGAAGGAGCTCGCGGGGGACGTAGACGGGCAGATATCCGGCGGCCTTGCTCCCCGGATGCTGATCGAGCCAGCGGTGCACCGTACCGAAATCGAGATCCTCGTACAGCTCACGCGCCCAGTCGACGACAGTGGCTCGAGACACTCGGCCTCCTTATGGAGGGGACCCGGTTGGGGGAAGAGACGCCGCCGCTTGACGGCCCTGTCCGCGACGTTTCTATTTCGAACGAACGTTCGACCGGTTATAATGGGACCGATGGTCGAACTGTCAATAGCGAATTTTCGGCGCCCGGACCGGAGTCCGAGCGCCCTGACGCCGTCCTACGCCTCACCCGGACGGCAGGAGAGGGGACGGGCATGGCTTACCACTTCCGCGGACTGTCGCTCTCGAAGGTCGGCGTCGTCGGGTCTGGCAACATCGGCCCAGACATCGCGCTCCACTTCGCCAAGGCGCTCGCGTCCTCCGACGTCGCCGTGGTGGTCGTCGATGTCGCGCCCGAGGCGCTCGCGCGCGGGCGCGCGAAGCTCGAGCAGAAGGTGGCCAAGGGCCGCGAGAGTGGCGCGTACACCGACCGGCAGGCCGACGCCATCCTCGGCCACGTCACGTTCACCGACGACTACTCCCGGCTCGCCGACGCCGGGCTGGTGGTCGAGGCGGCCACGGAGAATCTCGACGTCAAGAAGCGCATCTTCGCCCAGCTCGAGTCGCTGGTGCCTGGCGACGCCATCCTCGCGTCCAATTCCTCTCACATCGAGCCGGAACTGATCTTCGCCGGCCTGCGCGACCGCCGGCGGGCGCTGGTGCTTCATTACTTCTTTCCCGCCGAGCGGAACCCCGTGGTTGAGGTCGTCTCGGGTCCCGACACCAGCGCGGCGTTGGCGGACGACCTGCTCGGCTTCTATGAGGCAATCGGCAAGGTGCCCGTGCGCGTGGGCGGCCGGTACGGGTACGCCGTGAATCCCGTGTTCGAGGGCCTCTTCCTGGCCGCCGCGCTGTGTGTCGAGGAGGGATTGGGGACGGTGAAGGAGGTGGACGCCGCGGCCAAGCGCGCCCTCGGCCTCGGCATCGGTCCGTTCACGGCCATGATTCTCACCGGCGGGAATCCGATCACCGACCACGCGCTGGACGAGATGACAACCCGCGTCGGTCCCTGGTTCCGATCGCCCGCGCTCATGAAGGACGCGATGGCTTCAGGCCGGCCCTGGGATGTGGCCAAGCGCAATGAAGTCGTGGAGCTGCCGGCCGACCGCGAACGGGTGATCGGCGACGCGATGATGGGTGCGTATTTCGGGCTGGTCGGCGAGATCCTCGACAGCGGCATCATCTCCCTCGGCGACCTGGAGCTCTCCGTCGAGATCGGACTCGCCGTGCGGGCGCCGTTCGCGTTCATGAACCAGATTGGTGTCGCCCGCGCCCTGAAGCTGGTCGAGGCGTACGCGGCGGGCCATCCGGGCTTTCCGGTGCCCGGGGCCATCGCCCGGCAGGCGCGCGGCGGGCGTCCATTTGAGATTCCATATGTCCTGCGTCGCGATGCCGGCGATGTCGCCGTGCTCACCATCCGGCGGCCGCAGGTGCTGAACGCGTTGAACGACGAGGTCTACCGCCAACTCCACGACCGGTTCGCCGCGCTGCGGGACGACGCCGGGATCCGTGCCGTCGTGCTCACGGGATTCGGGACCAAGGCGTTCGTGTCGGGCGCGGACATCAACTTCCTGGCGTCCATCACGACGCCGGACGAGGGGTTCCGCACGTCCGAACGTTCCAAAGCCGCCGGGAATCTGATCGAGCAACTGGGCAAACCGGTCATCTGTGCGCTCAACGGCTCGGCGTTCGGCGGCGGGAGCGAACTCGCGATGTGCTGCTCGGCGCGGATCGCGCGGTCCGGGCTGTCGGTGGCCATGGCGCAGCCGGAGGCGAATCTGGGCATCGTGCCGGGCGCGGGCGCCACGCAGCGCCTGCCGCGGCTCGTGGGCGTGGAGCGGGCGGCGGAGATGCTGCGGACGGGGCGGGGGCTGTCGGGCGCCGAGGCGGTGGCCTGGGGGCTGATCCGGGAGGAGGTGGACGGCGACGTCGTGGACGCGGCAATCCACCTCGCGCGAGCGGCGGCGGACGGGCAGGTGACTCTGGCCGGCCTGGACCGACGGCCGATCGAGGTTCCGGCCGCCCTCCCCGAAGTGGCCCTCGGGCATCTCAGCCGGGCCATCGACGGGCTCATGTGCAGGGCCATCGTCGAGGGGTGCCGGCAGCCGCTCGAGGGCGGGCTGCGGTTCGAGTCGGAGATGTTCGGCGCTTGCTGCGCAACGGAGGACATGCGCATCGGGGTGCGGAACTTCTTCGAGCACGGGCCGCGGGCGCGGGCGGAGTTCGTCCACCGGTAGGCGCGCCGGTTGGCGGGCGGCGGGTTCCTGTGTGCTGGCCCGCGATGCATATTGTATCCAACCGTTGCCCCGAGGCGCTCCTCGTGCCGCCACGAAAATCCGATCGCCGCCAGCCGCCTGCGCCATCCCCGCAGGCGCCCGCCCTCGCGCCGATCGAGCGGCAGACGGTCACCAGCATGACCCGCGACGCCATTCGCGACCGCATTCTGCGCGGCTCCTATCCCGCCGGCGAACCGCTGCGCCAGGACGCCCTCGCCGACCAGCTCGGCGTGAGCCGCATCCCCGTGCGCGAGGCCCTGCGGCTGCTCGAGGCCGAAGGGCTGGTCACCTTCAATCCGCACCGCGGCGCCGTGGTCTCCACCCTGTCGCTGGGGGAGATCGAAGAGCTGTTCGAACTCCGCGCGTTCATCGAGACCGACCTCATCCGCCGCGCCGTCCCCCGCATCTCCGACGAGCGGATCGATCGCGCCGAGGAGGTGCTCGACACCTACGAAGCGTCGCTGCGCGGCGGCCAGGTGGCCGGGTGGGGCGGACTCAACTGGCAGTTCCATTCCACCCTCTACGCCGCGGCCGAACGCCCGGTGACCATGGGCGTGGTGCACCGGCTGCACCAGCACAGCGACCGCTATTCGCGCATGCAGCTGGCCCTCACCCACGGGGAAGCGCGCGCCAACAAGGAGCACCGCGAGATCACGGCCGCCATGCGCCAGCGCGACGCCAAGCAATCCACCGCGCTCATGCGCGAGCACATTCTGGGCGCCGGTCGCGCCCTGCTGGAATTTCTCCACGCCCAACTCGACGCCGCGGATCGGGCCGCACACCTGCCCGCGCCCCGCGGCGCGTAGGTTCTCATGACACAGACACGCAAGCTCTCGCATTATCTGGGCGGCACGTGGACCGCCAGCACCGGCGACGAATGGATCGTCGATCACAATCCCTCCGACGCCCGCGACATCGTGGCCAACACGCCGCGCGGCACGCCCGACGATGCGCACGCGGCGGTGCGCGCCGCCGAGCAGGCGCAGGCCGGATGGCGCTCGCTGTCCGGGCCGGCGCGCGCCGAGCACCTCCACCGCTGGGCCGCCGTGATGGCCGAGCAGCAGGAGGCGCTGGCCCAGGCGATGACGCGCGAGGTGGGCAAGCCGATCGGCGAGTCGCGTGGCGAAGCGGCGCGCTGCGTGGCCATCCTGCGTTACTACGCGGGCGAAGCCGTTCGCAACATCGGCGACGTGATCCCGGCGCAGGCGGCAACGGCCCTCCAGTTCTCGCTGCGCGAACCGCTGGGCGTGGTGCTGCTCATCACCCCATGGAACTTCCCGGCTGCGATCCCGATGTGGAAGGCGGCACCGGCGATCGCGTTCGGCAACACCGTCGTGCTCAAGCCGGCGGAGAGTGCATCGCACGTGGCCACGCTCCTCGCCGAGACCGCGCACGCGGCGGGGCTCCCTGCCGGCGTGTTCAACGTGGTGCTCGGCTCCGGTGCGGTGCTCGGCCCCGTGCTCCTGCATGCACCCGCGGTGCGCGGCGTGAGCTTTACCGGATCAAGCGCCGTGGGCGCGCAGATCGCCGCCGCCGGGGCCGAGCGCAATATCCGGTATCAGACCGAGATGGGCGGCAAGAACGTGGCCATCGTCCTCGCCGACGCCGATCTCGGGCAGGCGGCATCGCTCACGGCCGCCGGCGCCATGCGATTTGCGGGGCAGAAGTGCACGGCCACCAGCCGCGTCATCGTGGCGCGCGAGGTGGAGGGTGCGTTCCTGGCGCGCCTGCGCGAGCAGGTGGCCGGGCTCCGCCTGGGGCCGGTCACCGACCCCAGCGCGGCGGTGGGCCCCGTGATCAGCGAGACATCGCGCGCGTCCATCCGGCGCGCTCTCGAACAGGCGGGCGGCGAGCAGATCGTGCCCGCGCCATTGCCCGCCGGCGACGACTTCGCGCACGGGTTCTTCGTAGCCCCGACGATCGTCCGCGGCGTATCGCCCGACGCGCCGGTGGCGCAACAGGAACTGTTCGGCCCCGTACTGGCCTGGCTGCCCGCCGACGACCTGGACCACGCGCTGGCCCTGGCCAACGGCACCAGATACGGGCTCAGCGCCTCGCTGTTCACCAAGAACATCGCCCACGCTCTGGAGTACATCCGGCGTATCGACGTCGGACTCGTGCGCGTGAACGGCGACACCACCGGGGTGGATCCGCACGCCCCGTTCGGCGGCATGCGCGGCTCCAGCTCGGGAAGTCGCGAGCAGGGGCCGGCGGCGCGCGAATTCTACACCGAGCTCAAGACCGTTCAAATCAATCCCTGAGGCCCTGCCATGCTCCAGCACGACTGGTCCGGTGTGTTCACCGCGATCACCACGCCGTTTCGCGACGACCGCTCCGTGGACCACGCCTTTCTCGCCCGCCACGTCACGTGGCTCGTGGACCATGGAGTGCGCGGCATCGTCCCGCTCGGGTCGCTCGGCGAAGGCGCCGCCCTGAGCGCATCAGAGAAAGTCGAGGTCCTGGCCACCTGCCGCGAGGCCACGCGCGGCCGGGTGCCGCTCGTGGCCGGCATCGGCACCCTGTCCACGATCGACGCCGTGGCGCTGGCGCGCGGCGCCGAGCGCGTGGGGTGCGACGGCCTCATGGTGTTGCCGCCCTACGTGTACCGCGGCGATGCGCGCGAGACGCTCGCCCACCTGCGCGCCGTGATCGAGGCCACGCCGCTCTCCTGCATGCTCTACAACAACCCGATCGCCTACGGCACCGACATCACGCCCCGTCAGCTGGGCGATCTCGCCGAGCATGCCAATCTGCACGCGGTCAAGGAATCGAGCGGCGACATCCGCCGCGTGACCGAGATCGGGGAGCGTCACGGCGATCGCTTCCGCGTGTTCGTGGGCCTGGACGATGCGATCGTCGAGGGCATCGCCGCTGGCGCGGTGGGATGGATTGCCGGGCTCGTCAACGCGCTCCCGGACGAATCGGTGCAGCTGTTCGAACTGGCCATGGACGGAACGGCCGAGGAGGCGCGCGAGCTGTACCACTGGTTCCTGCCGCTGCTGCGGCTCGACACCGTGCCGAAGTTCGTGCAACTCATCAAGCTCGTGCAGCAGGAAGTGGGCATGGGCAGTGAACGCGTGCGCCCGCCGCGCCTCGAGCTCGCCGGGGCCGAACGCGACGACGCGCTGACGCTCATTCGCGCGCAACTGGCCGCCCTGCCGCAGCGCATCGTATGACGGCGCCGTCCACCGCGACGATCCACGTCGTGGACTCGCACACCGAGGGCGAGCCCACACGGGTGGTTCTCGACGGGTGGCCGATGCCGGAGGGCGCCACGATGGCCGAGCGCCGCGACGACATGCGGCGCCGCTTCGACCATCTGCGCCGCGGCGTGGTGCTCGAGCCGCGGGGGCACGACGCGATCGTCGGCGCCCTGCTCACGCCGCCGGTCGAAGCGGGGTCCGCGGCCGGCGTCGTGTTCTTCAACGACGTCGGGTACCTCGGCATGTGCGGCCACGGCACCATCGGGGTCGTGCGCACGCTCGAGTATCTGGGCCGGCTGGCGCCCGGCGACGTGCGGCTCGACACCCCCGTGGGAACCGTGGCGGCGCACCTCGACGCCGACGGCTCGGTGACGGTCACCAACGTGCCCGCGTATCGGTGGCAGGCCGGCGTGGAGGTGCAGGTGGAGGGCGTCGGCGCAATACGCGGCGACGTCGCATGGGGCGGCAACTGGTTCTTCCTCGTGGAACACGCCGAGCCGGCGCTGCGCGCCGACAACATTCCCGAGCTCACGCGCCTCACGATGGCGATTCGCGACGCGCTCCGCGCGCAGGGCGTGCGCGGCGCGGACGGCGCCGACGTGGATCACATCGAGTTGTTCGGGCCGGCTTCGCGCCCCGACGCCAACAGCCGCAACTTCGTGCTCTGTCCCGGCGCCGCGTACGACCGTTCGCCGTGCGGCACCGGCACGTCGGCCAAGCTCGCCGTGCTCCATGCCCGGGGCGAGCTGGCGCCGCGCGAACCATGGACGCAGGAGAGCATCACCGGCAGCACCTTCACCGGCTGGCTCGAGGAACAGGACGGACAGCTCGTGCCCCACATTCGCGGCCGCGCCTACATCACCGGACGCACCGCCCTCCACTTCGACCCTGGCGATCCGTTCCGCTACGGGTGGAACGCCGGATGAACGGTGCGGCGCGCCCCGACGCCGTGATCGTCGGAGCAGGGATCGTCGGGGCCGCCTGCGCACATGCGCTCGCCGCGCGCGGACTCCGCGTCCTCGTCTGCGACGCGGACTTTCCCGGCGGCGGCGCCACGGCGGCCGGCATGGGCCACATCGTGGTGATGGACGACTCGCCCGCCCAGCTCGCGCTCACGGTGCTGTCGCGTCGCCTCTGGTCCGAGCTTGCGCCCAGTCTCTCGCCAACGTGTGAAGACGAGCGGCCGGGCACGCTCTGGGTGGCCGCGACTGCCGACGAGATGGGCGTCGTGGCGGAGAAGCACGCGCTGTGCAAGCGCATGGGGGTGGCCTCCCACGTGCTCGACGAATGCGGGCTCGCCGACGCCGAACCCAATCTGCGCCCGGGTCTTGCCGGCGCGCTGTTCGTGCCCGACGATCGCGTCATCTATCCTCCGGGCGCGGCGCGCTGGCTGCTCGACGCCGCCGTCGCCAAGGGTGCCACGGTGCGCCTCGGCACGCGCGCCCTGTCGGTGGCACCGTCGTCGGTGACGCTGCACGCCAATGGCGCATCGGAAATCGTTTCGGCGGGCGCGATCATCCTCGCCATGGGCATCGATACGCCGTCCGTCGTTCCCGGACTCGCCATCGTGCCGCGCAAGGGACACCTGGTGATCACCGATCGCTACCCGGACCTCATTCGCAGCCAGCTGGTGGAACTCGGATACCTCCAGAGCGCCCATGCCATGACCGGCGCGTCCACCGCGTTCAATCTCCAGCCGCGCGCCACCGGGCAGGTGCTGATCGGATCGTCCCGCGAACTCGTCGGGCGCGACCCGTCGGTGAACCGCCGCATCGTGCACGACATGGTGCAGCGCGCCGTGGAGTTCGTTCCCAAACTCGGCGACTGTCTGGCCATCCGCACGTGGACCGGGTTCCGACCGGCCACGCCCGACAAGCTGCCGCTCATCGGACCCTGGCCCGACGTGCCCGGCGTCTGGATCGCGGCCGGCCACGAGGGACTCGGCATCACCACGGCGACCGGCACGGCGGCGCTCATCGCCGCGGGCCTGCTTGGCGGGCCGCCGCCGATCGCGGCCGAGCCCTTTCTGCCCACCCGCCCGATGCCGGCGCTGGCGGTGGCATGACGTCGCGCGCGCTGACCGTGACGATCGATGGCCGCCGCGTGTCGGTGGCGGCCGGCGCCTCGGTAGCCGTCGCGCTGCTCGATGCAGACGTGGTGCGCTTTCGCCGCTCGGTGCGCGGCGAGCCGCGCGGGCCGGTGTGCGGCATGGGCATCTGTTATGAATGCCGCGTGACGATCGACGGTGCGGCGCACCAACGCGCCTGCCTCGTGGATTGCGAAGAAGGGATGGTGATCGAGACCGGAGCGCCGCCGCGTGACTGAGTCGCTCCGTCAGGACGTGGTGATCGTGGGCGCCGGGCCGGCTGGACTCGCCGCCGCCGTGCGCGCCGCGGAGGGTGGCGCCCGCGTGACCGTCGTCGACCAGTCGGCGCACCCGGGCGGGCAGATCTGGCGCCATCGCGACCGCGCCACGCTTCCCCCAGCCGCCCGGGCCTGGATCGAGCGGTTCCACGCCTCGGGCGCGCGATGGATGCCCAATGCGTCGGTGTTCGACGCGGCACCGGGCCGCCTCTGGATCCATTCCGCGTCCGGGGCAACCGCGATCGAGGCCGGCGCGATCGTCCTCGCCACGGGAGCGCGCGAGCTGCTGCTGCCGTTTCCCGGGTGGACGTTGCCCAACGTGATGGGCGTTGGCGGGCTACAGGCGCTCATCAAGGCGGGAGCCGACGTGCGCGGCAAGCGCGTGGTGATCGCCGGGTCGGGGCCGCTCGTCCTGCCCGTGGCGGCCACCGCCGCACAGCACGGAGCACGCCTGTCCGCCGTCTGTGAGCAGGCTCCGCTCGGCGACGTCCTGGCATTCGCCGCCGGCCTCTGGCGGTCGCCCGCCAAGCTGATCACCGCCGCGACGTACCGCGCGAGGTTCCCGCTGGCGCGGTTCCGCGCCGGCGTCTGGATTGAACGGGTGCACGGCGACGACCGCGTGCGCAGCGCCACCCTCACCGATGGCGACGCGAGTTGGCGCGTGCCGTGCGACCTGGTGGCCACCGCGTGCGGGCTGATTCCGAACGTCGAACTCGGGACCTGGTTGGGCTGCGAAGTCCGGGGCGGCGCGCTGACCGTGAACCACGATCAACAGACGTCGGTGCCCGGTGTGTTCGCGGCCGGCGAGTGCGCCGGCGTGGGCGGCGAAGACCTGGCGATCATCGAAGGGCAAATCGCCGGACTCGCCGCCACGGGGCAGGGAGCACGCGCCGCGGCGCTGCTCGGCGCGCGGCGCCGCGGCCGGCAGTTTGCGCGCCGGCTGGCCAACGCGTTCGCCGCACGGCCGGAGCTTCGGGCGCGGCCCGAAGCCGACACCGTGGTGTGCCGATGCGAGGACGTGCGCATGGAAGACCTGCAGGCCGACTGGGGCGCTCGCCAGGCCAAGCTCGCCACACGGGCCGGCATGGGCGCCTGCCAGGGCCGCGTCTGCGGGGCCGCCATGGCATGCCTGTTCGATTGGACCGCGCCCAGCGTCCGCCCGCCGGTCACTCCGGTGCCGGTGCGCGAACTCGCCCACACGCCCGGCGCGGCGCGCTGAGCGCTGAGCAGCGCGGCGCCGAATCACTGCCGGAGCGGTTGCCCGGCCTCCGGCACGGCCTTTACCTTAAGCGACGCTCTTCACCGTGCGGTTTCACCGTTCACTACAGGCGCCCCCAATGGCGACGTACAAATACGCAACCGTCCCCGCGACCGGGGAACGCATCGGCTACGCCAACGGCGAGCTGAAGGTCCCCGACCACCCGATCATCCCGTTCATCGAAGGCGACGGTACCGGCGCCGACATCTGGCGCGCCTCGGTGCGCGTGTTCGATGCCGCGGTGGCCAAGTGCTACGGCGGCAAACGCAAGGTCGCCTGGATGGAGGTATTCGCCGGCGAGAAGGCGTTCACCAACTATAAGGATTGGCTGCCGCAGGAAACCGTGGACGCCATGAAGGAGTTCCGCGTCGCCATCAAGGGTCCGCTCACGACGCCGATCGGCGGCGGCATCCGATCGCTGAACGTGGCGTTGCGGCAGATGCTCGACCTCTACGCCTGCATCCGGCCGGTGCGTTACTTCGAGGGCGTGGGCAGCCCCATGAAGCAACCAGCGCTCCTCGACATCATCGTGTTCCGCGAGAACACCGAGGACGTGTACGCGGGCATCGAATGGAAGGCCGGCTCCCCCGAGGCCGACAAGCTGCGTGCGTTCATCAAGACGGAACTCGGCGCGGACATCCGCGAACACTCGGCCATCGGGATCAAACCGATGTCGGAGTTCGGGTCCAAGCGGCTCATCCGCATGGCCATCCAGCACGCGCTCAAGCACAACCTGCCGTCGGTGACGCTGGTGCACAAAGGCAACATCATGAAGTTCACCGAGGGCGCGTTCCGCGATTGGGGGTACGAAGTGGCGCGGAACGAGTTTCCCGAAGTCACCGTGGCGGAAGCCGACGTCGGCAAGGCCGGCGTCAACGCCAGGGCCGACGCCGTGATCATCAAGGATCGCATCGCCGACTCCATGTTCCAGCAGATGCTCCTGCGGCCCAACGAATATTCCGTGCTCGCCACGCCCAATCTCAATGGCGACTACCTCTCCGACGCCGCCGCGGCGCAGGTGGGCGGGCTGGGCATCGCGCCAGGCGGGAACGTTGGCGACGGCGTGGCGGTATTCGAAGCCACGCACGGGACGGCGCCCAAGTACGCCAACCTCGACAAGATCAATCCGGGCAGCGTGATCCTTTCCGGTGTGATGATGTTCGAGTATCTCGGGTGGAACGAGGCCGCCACGATGATCGTTCGCGGTCTCGAGAACGCCATCACGTCCCGGCACGTCACCTACGATCTCGCCCGTCAGATGCCGGGGGCCACGGAAGTGTCCACCTCGGGATTCGCCGACCAGATCATCAAGGGGATGGCGGGCTGAGCGGCACACCGACCTCACGTATTCTTCTTCCTTCGGAGCCATGCCGATCCCCATCTCAGCCCAACCAGCCGCCTTCGCCGCGCTCGACACGCCGTTGCTGGCGCTGGCGCTGGCTGACGGCGCCGCCCTCACGCCCGATCTCGCCCCGGTCGACGCCGCCACCGGCGGGGCGCTGGGCCGCGCGCTCACGGCGCGCGACTTCCGCGGCAGTCGCGACGAACTCCTGTTCCTTGCCGGTGGCGCCGCCGGCATTCGCCGCGTGCTGCTCGTGGGCATGGGCAAGGTCACGCAGCGCACCGATGCGCTGCGCCGGGCCGCCATGCTGGCCGCCCGCCAGGCCGCGCGCCTGGGCACCGGCTCGGTGGCGTTTCATGCGGGCGCCCTCACCGCCGCCGATGCGGAGGCGATCACGCTCGGCCTCATCGCCGGTTCGTGGCGCTACGACGACGTGAAGACCCCGCCGCCGGCCGCCGAGCAGCGCGCGCCGCTCACCAACGGCGTGGTGCTTGGATCCGACATGGCCGCCGCCGAGCAGGGCGTCGCGGCGGGCGTGGCGATCGGCGCCGGACACTCGCTGGCCCGCACCCTCGGCATGATGCCCGGCAACCTGTGCACGCCCGATTTCCTGGCCGAGACCGCGCGCGATATCGCCAAGCGCCACGGCATGCAGTGCACCGTGCTCGGGCGCGCGGAGATGGAGCAGGAGGGCATGGGATCGTTCCTCTCGGTGGCCCAGGGCACGCCGCAGGATCCCAAGCTCATCGTCATGGAATACCGCAAGGGAGCCAAGGGCGCCAAGCCGGTGGTGCTCGTCGGCAAGGGCCTGTGTTTCGACTCGGGCGGGATCTCGATCAAGCCTGCCCAGAGCATGGAGTGGATGAAGTACGACATGTGCGGCGCCGCCGGCGTGCTCGGCGCCATGGAAGCGATCGGCCGCCTCGGGCTCCGCGTGAACGTCGTCGGACTCGTGGGCTCCACCACCAACATGCCGTCCGGTACCGCGGTCAAGCCGGGCGACGTGGTGAAAAGCCACCTCGGCAAGTACATCGAGATCATCAACACCGACGCCGAAGGACGGCTCGTGCTCGCCGACGTGCTCTCGTATGCGCGCCGCTTCGATCCGGCCGCCGTCGTGGACGCCGCGACGCTCACCGGCGCCTGCGTGATCGCGCTCGGCCATCTGGCCACGGGCGTCATGGGGTCCGACCAATCGCTCGTCGCCGAAGTGCTGGCCGCGGGCGATCGCTCGGGCGAACGCGGGTGGCAGCTCCCGATGTGGGACGAGTACAAGCCCCTCATCAAGTCCGAAGTGGCCGACATCAAGAACACCGGCGGGCGTGGCGCCGGCACGATCACCGCCGCGCTGTTCCTGGCCGAATTCACGGAGTCGTACCCGTGGGTGCACCTCGACATCGCAGGCACCGCCTACAGCGAAACCGATCTTGTCGTGATGCCGAGCGGCCCCACCGGCGTGCCGGTGGGAACGTTCGTGGAACTCGTTCGAGGGCGCGCGACCTGATCCGGCTCCTGCGACGCTCGCTCTGGTGTGCCGGCCTCGGCCTCCTGGTCGGGGCCGTTTTGCCTGCCGCCGCGCATGCCCAGGGGCGTGACACCCTCGCCCGGCGAGATACGCTGGCCAAACGCGACTCGCTGGCCAAACGCGACTCGCTCGCCAAACGCGACTCGCTGGCCAAACGCGACTCGCTCGCCAAGCGCGACACCACGGTGAAGTCCGACACCGGGGGCGCGCTCGTGCCCCTGCCGGCCGTACCCGATTCCATCGCCAAGCGCGTGGTGCCCAAGGACACCATCAAGGCGCCGCTCGCGCACGCCGAATCGCCGCAGCTCGCGGATCCCACCGGCAGCTACCGGCTGGACCGCGCCCAGATCTTCGCCAGCGGAGCGCGGAGCGTGGGCGATCTGCTCGATCGCCTGCCCGGCGTGACGGGACTCCGCACGGGATGGATCGCCACCCCGATGACGTCCGCCTATCTGGGCGACGCGGGACGCGTGCGCGTGTTCATGGACGGGCTCGAGTACGATTCGTTCAATCCTCACGACGGCGGGGCGGTGGACTATTCGCAGCTGCCGCTGTGGCCCATCGAGGAGATCACCGTCGAGCGGTCGGCGTCCGAGGTGCGCGTGTACCTCAACACCTGGCGCGTGAATCGCACCACGCCCTACACCCGCACCGACATCGCCACGGGCGACCAGCAGACCAACCTCTATCGCGCGTTCTTTGGACGCCGGTTTGCTCACGGCGAAGCGCTCCAGTTCGGCGTCCAGCAGTACGGAACGACTCCGGAGCGCGCCGGCGCCACCAGCGACCAGCTCTCGCTCATGGGACGCGTTGGCTGGGCCCGCGGCGCGTTCAGCGTGGATGCCTTCATGCTGCAGGTGGCCAGCCACCGCGGATCCATCGTCGATCCGTACACCCTCGATTCGATCCCCCAGCTCGCGTCCACGCGCCGCGACGCCTACGTGCGCCTGGGGTACGGCGATCCGGATCAGGGGCCCTGGATCCAGGGAGTGGCCGGCACCACGCGGTACGCCTTCGGCGGCAGTCCGGCCACCACCACGGGGGTGACGATCCCCACCGACACGACCGCCGCCGACTCCGCTGCGGTCAAGAGCGATACCGCGGTGTCCGGCAGCCAGTATCTGCTCACCGGCGGGTTCTCCCGCTGGGGCGTGCGGTTCAGCGGCGCCGAACACTACTTCGTCGCGCTCCATCGCTCGCTGGCGGTGCCGAGCGTTCGCGCCAGCTACGACTGGCGTGGCCTCTCGCTCGCCGCGTTCAGCGAGGGTAAGGGACGCGACTCCACTTCGCGCCGCGAAGTCAGCGCCACCATCATGCCGCTGAGCTTCATCCGGTTCTCGGCGTCCGTCGGCCAGGCCCGCGACGCCATGGTGCGCGACAGCGTGCTGAGTCCGCAGTATCGGCGGCTCGAAGCGGGTTTGCGCATCCACGATTTCTGGATCGGCGGCGGAACGATCACCCGAGGGGCCGTCGCCCTCGCCGCCCCAACGCTGGTCAACGACTCGCTGACCAGCGTTCGCGAGCCCTCGGCCAGCGCCAAGTTCGTGAACGTCCAGGGGCGCGTGTGGCGGGGCATAAACGCCGACGTGTTTGCCCTGCGGTGGAACGACAGCACCGGGTACTACCGGCCCCAATTCCAGGCCAGGAGCCAGCTGTATATCAGCACGTCGCTTCTCAACCGGTTTCCCGACAACACCTTCCACTTCTTCCTGGGCCTCACGCACGAGTACCGCTCGGCCACCTTCTTCCCCCTGGCCGACGGCTCGGCCGAGCGCGTGGACGGCTACCGCACCATCGGCGCCCAGCTGGAAATCCGGATCGAGCGAGCCGTGCTCTCCTACCAGTTCAGCAACGTGCTGGGGGAGAAGTACACGCAGGTGCCCGGATTCTTCATGCCTCGCCAGGCCTCGATCTACGGAGTTCGGTGGGAGTTCTGGAATTGACAAGGTCATTGTGGTGCCGTAACTTACGTGACTGCCAATGATTCGAAGCATGACGGGGTTCGGGACCGCGGAAGGAGCGGTGGGTGGGGCACGGGTCACGGTCGAAGTGCGCTCGGTCAACCACCGCTTTTTTAATCCGTCCATCAAACTCCCCAATGCGCTGGCGCGGTGGGAAGTCGAGGTGCGTGAAGCCCTGCGGCGCGGGATCGGCCGCGGCGCCGTGACCCTCTCCGCCCGCATCGATCACACGGCGGCGTCGGGCGTCGGCATCGACGAGCATCGCTTGGGCGAGTACGTCACGCGGCTGCGCGAGTTGCAGCAACGGTTCGGTTTCTCCGAGCCGCTCGATCTGGCGACGGTGCTGCGACTGCCCGAGGTCGTGGTGTCGGGTGGCGCCGAACCGGCTGCGGGAACGGTGGAGGAATTGCTGGCGGTGGTGGATCGGGCGGTGGCCGCGCTCACGGCGATGCGCGGGGCCGAAGGGGAGCGGCTGGCGGAGTATCTGGTGGAGCGCCTGGAGAATGTCGGATCGGCGCTGGACCGGATCGCCGAACGGGCGCCCAAGCGGCTGGTGGAGCAGCGCGACCGCCTGCGGGCGTCGGTACGGGAGATCGCGGCCGGCGTGTCGGTGGACGATGCGCGGCTGGAGCAGGAGATCGCGATTCTGGCCGACCGGTTGGATGTAAGTGAGGAACTGTCGCGGTTCCGCGCCCACCTGGCGGCGTTCCGCGACACGCTCCGGGCGGGACCGGAAGACGGGGTGGGCAAGCGGCTGGGATTTCTGTTGCAGGAGATGCTCCGCGAGGCCAACACCACGGGGAGCAAGGCGAACGACGCGGTCGTGGTGGGTGACGTGGTGCTGATCAAGGAAGA
>Ga0307373_10003252_pt1 | contig 28470 bp, 26 predicted proteins | sample OX2MG_FD_202534 | JGI IMG/M metagenome (GOLD analysis project Ga0307373, IMG submission 202534) | Soil microbial communities from Risofladan, Vaasa, Finland - OX-2 | ecosystem: Environmental > Terrestrial > Soil > Coastal area > Acid sulfate soil | place: Finland: Risofladan, Vaasa | collected... | reverse complement strand
CGGTAAAAATGATAATACTGTGCGTATACAAACATAGTTAAAAGAATAATAATGCTATTGTCGCGATCGGGAAAAAGACATACGCGACAAAGATACCGATCTCAAGAGTTAATAAAACAACCAATATGGCAAGATCCGCTACGATAAGAAACGATTTCACGACCATACCCATGGCGATTGAGAACTTTACCAGTCCTGCCCGGTATTCATTTTTCAACGGTTTGAAAAAAGTTCGGAGCAGCAAGGTGAGAGAAAAAAGCTGCAGAAATGCGCTGTTGAGGGACATGAAAAATTTGAATAATGCGACAGGACTTTCGAGGAACCAGAATTTGAGAAACATAACGGGCAGTGCTGCGTAATTCATAACAATCTAACCACATCCAATGCGGCTATACTTCTAGTATATGAGGTGATGTGGGAAAATACAATGAGATGGGCATCGTGCATCGATTTGTTACTATACTATTCAAAATGCGGTTACGAGTATTTTCGTTTAACTATATTATTTTTCTAACTAGTACATTTACATATTAGAATGTTGCGCTGGATTCCTCCTGGTTAATCCAATCGCTTTATTGTTGAGATTATCACCAGGTGTATATCTGACAACAATACTCTTATCTCTGTTACCTTCTTCGAAGAAAAACGTTAAGTTATTACCCTGCGCATCTCTTAGGTAGTGTGGACTTGAAATTCTTGACTCAAACAATCCGAGTCTTTGAGAACCGATGGATACTTCCGTTGTCACAGCCAGATAATAAAGACCTTTTTCAACCGGTAACGCAAACTGTATGACAGGCAGGTCATCTCCCGGTTGGTAACGTACAACATCCCGCCAGTCCGGTGTAACCACAGAATATCTCGTATCTGCTATTAATACTGTAGCGTTATTGGTAAAAGCAGTTAACGGGACAAGTGCTGCTTTTACCTGAATCCCATCAGGTAATGTAATACCGTCCGGTTTGACATGCGGCTGTAGATGAGCCAATATCTGAACAATTGGTTCATGTGCAAGACCCGAATCCATCGTTTCTGAGATCAACAGATCAAGCGGAGCTTGTGGTTCATAGCTTGTTGCATCCGCTTGTACTACGGTAATTCTATCCTGAAGACCAAGACCACTGACAACTTCTCTTGCGACTCTTACCGAATCAGGATTGAATTCCAACGCAGTAACTCTGACTTTATCTGAAGATAACGCCGCATAAATAGAAAGGATTGGTAATGCACCGCAGCCGGCTTCACAAACTTCAATTATGTCTGTCTCACTGGAGTCGAGTTGCACAACCGCTTCACCAATCCCCTGTAAAAACTTCCTTGTTCTTACTTCATCACGGATACAGGTGATACTGTGCGCTGCATCAAAACCACCGTCAGGTCTCTGTCTTGATATATCTGGAATACGTTGTATTCTACTCAAGAGATACTGCTCCAGAGGAACAGGACTGCCTCTCTGTCCGGTATCAAGATCGTCTGCATGTACAGGGGTAAGAGTATCCCGCATTGCTACGACCATTCCATCAATGACGCTTTTGGAATCACTATCCCATGGATGCTCCGAAGCTGCATCTTTTGCTTCCTTTACCCTTCTTCCGAATGTTGTCGTTAACAAGTTATCTGGGACAGATGCCACATCCTTTGCCGGTGTCGGACCGTCATCAGCTAACTGCGCTGGGCTTGTCAGCCTATGAGAACTTCGAAGTCTTCTATTTCGTTGGCCCAAACCTTGCCCTCCGTCAGATCTGGAATCCGCAACAACACTACCCGTTGCAGCATCTTCTCTTTGCTGTTCTGCAGATGCACCGCTGTCTTCTAGACTTGCTGGCCCGGCAGCGTCAGGAAGGATAACACTTGCTCCGGGTAATACCAAACCGCGTGATCCCAGAGAAGACACGCCTCGCACATGGACCATCTGTGATGGAGCATGCTGTACTCTGCCACGAGATCCTCGCTCGGACCCGGATTTTATCGTCAAAGGCAACCTACCAGATTCTGTACCTAATTTACTGCTCTCGTCACCGGTGTTTACTTCTCGTGGTTTTTTCATGAAAGTATTATAACAAGTAAATATAAAATATCAACTATAGGCTACAAATTAGTGTCTAGCTATCCTGCGTAGATTCTAAGTGGAAGTGCACCACTAAGCAGTGGTAACACGAAGTTTGTGCATCATCTCATAAGGAGTTTGGAATTGCAAGCATTTTCTCGGAGTGCTGTTCAGTTTATCTTCTAAGGCTGCAATATATGCATCAGGTATTTGATCAATACTCACTCCTTTTGGAATGAATCTTCTAATTCTCCCATTCGTATTCTCAACAGTTCCTTTCTCCCAACTATGATACGCATGACAGAAATACATGGATAATTTGAGCTCTTTGGCTATATGGACGTGTCTTGTGTTTTCACTCCCATTATCTGCTGTCATTGTCTTGATTGGGTAGTTTTGTAATCTGTCAATGAGTACACCAGCTTTTGTCTGTGCTGTTCTGTCTTTCAGTTTCGTAATGATCGTGAACCGGGTCATTCTTTCAACCGTTACAGACAAGGCAGTCTTGTCTGTAACACGTCCTATGATGTTATCTGTTTCCCAATGACCAATACTTCGTCTCCTCTGGACAGATCTTGGTCTGTGATCAATCGATACAGCCTCAGGTATCTTGCTATGCCTTCGCACACTCCGTCCATTATGCTTCATCCGTTTCTTCCTCTTCAGTATTAAGTATTGCTCTAAATGCATGCCTCTTGTTTTAACTTTTTTGGAGTAGATGTATTGATAAATTGTCTCATGACAGATGGAAAGCTCTGGATGATCAAGCCTGAGTTTCCCTGCGATGACTTCAGGGCTCCACCCATCATCTCGTAGGTGCTTCCGTACATACAGAAATATTGCAGGATTTTTTAATGGTGCTTTGTATCTTTGCTCTACTTTCCGTTTATCTGAAAGCTTCTGTGCCTTGCAGGGTAGATACTCATTGGTGAAATATTCATTACCGTATTTGATGTTTCTACGTAACTCTCGTGAGATACTTGTATGTGATCTCCTAAGCTTTTTTCCAATACTCCGAAGCGTTTCCCCTTGCCTCAACATCCCATAAATGATTTCACGTTCTACTAGTGTTAATTGTTGATAAACTCTCATCTTCACCTCCTCTCAGGTCTTCATCTTACCTGAAAGTGGTGCACTTCGTTTTAGAACCTAAGTTCGAATTTTCTAATTTAAAGCGCAACAGTAACAGTTAATAAAGTTTTTATAGACTGAAATAGTATCGCTAGCGGTTTTAGACGTATTAAACAAATTTTTTCCAATGTGACACCCTATAGTGTGATTTAGATCACATATTTCTGTTTTGGCGTTTGTTATAATCCAGCCTCGTAAAGGTAGAGGCTATGGTTATTGATAATATTACATTACATAAAACAAAAAAACGAGTCAAGCTCACGGCTGATATTACATTCAAAGGCGGAAAAACACAGAAGATGTATTTCTCGACAGGGCGTAAATATGAACAATTTGTTAAATCGGATGCGAGTGCTTTTTTGGCGGCGGTTCTTATTCCCTGCATGAAAACCGGAGAAAACATTATTATTCACGGTACCGTTTCTCACAAACTCTTGCAGAATATATGGAAAATAATGAATCTACTCGTTTCGTGGAATCCTGACTTCCATGCAATAGCAATACTTCCAGATGATAGTATTCGAGATTACTCTACTCCTCATACTGTCGCTATGTTTTTTTCTGCAGGTGTTGATTCTTTTACAACATATCTGAAGCATCGAAAATTTGTTAATCACTTTATTTTTGTAAATGGTTTTGATATTGAACTAGAAAATAAGTCTCTTTTTCATAAAACCGTAAAAAATATTTCCGAAATAGCTAAAAAAGAAAAGGTCAATCTTATAACAGTTGAGACGAATGTTAAAAATATTATCGAGCCGATATATGTATGGGATTGGGTTCATGGTGGCGCTTTAGGTGCCGTTGCTCTTTTCCTTAGGAATGATCTGCGAAAACTATTTATCGCGGGAAATGTGAGAAAAGATCAGCTTTTTCCTTATGGAACACATCCGGAACTTGATTATTTGTGGGGTTCGGAAAAATTAGTTATTGTACATGACGGCAATGAATACAGCCGGCTTGAAAAAGTAGTGCATCATATTGCCAAATCAGATTTGGCACTTTCCTATCTCCATGTTTGTTCAAATAATACAAATGGCGTATATAACTGCAGTCGTTGTGGAAAATGTACCAGGACTATGATGCAGCTTGTCGCTGCAAATGCGTTGCCTAAATCAAAAACGTTTCGGCACCGGATCGATCTGCAGTTTGTCCGAAACCGGTATCGTGAATATGCATATAATTACCAGTTTGATGCTGAGCCTGTGATTGAGATCTTGAGAAAAGAAAAGAGGGAGCCAGAACTTGTAGAAGCGCTAAAAGAAGGAGTAAAAAATAGTAAAAAAGGAAGTCCCTTGACTGCAAAAATAGTTAAGACGCTTGCTCATTTCGATCAAGAATATAATCACCGGCGTTTCTATACATTTGTTTTCTCTTTGAATAAAACACATGACAGAAATGTTTTATTTAAATCTTTGGTTAATTTAGGAATTATCGTATAAGCCCCTTTGTCTGGTTTTTATGGTTATAAAGCTTGTCACTGAGCTTATTAGTGGTATAATCTGGGTTAGTTTCCAAATCTAAATGCCCTGCTTAAGCAGGTTTTATTTTATGAAAAAGAAGCAGCCACAAAAAATCATTATGAAATTTGGCGGAACGTCCGTCGGTTCCCCGGGGGCTGTCAAACGTGTTATTTCACTCGTTTCCTCTTCAAAAGAGCCGGTTGCGGGTGTCGTCGTGTCGGCTTTTGCAGATGTAACCAATCAGCTTATTATGGCAGCGAGACTCGCCAGTAACGGAAGCAAAGAATATAACAAAATATTTTTGGAAATTGCCGACCGCCACATAGAGACAGTTCATGAGCTAATCTCACATTCCAAAATACAGAAGGATACGTTGGAACAAGTTGAATTAATGCTTGAAGAGCTGGAAAGCGTCCTCCAAGGAGTTTATCTTATTAAAGAGTCATCTCCAAAGATTATGGATACTATTTTGAGTTATGGAGAACGGCTATCTGCATATATTATTGCACAGAGTTTTTTTGACAGTGGAATAAAAGCCAACTATGTAGATACTCGTCATTTGGTTAAGACAGATGATTCATTTGGGTCCGCTCGAGTTCTCTTAGAGCAGACATATAAAAATATCTCAATATATTTTGCCAAATCAAAACAAACCATACATATCATTACCGGATTCCTCGGTTCAACAGTACATGATGAAACAACGACAATCGGCAGAGGCGGATCAGATTATACTGCGTCATTATTTGGTGCGGCGTTGCATGTTTCGAAAATAGAAATTTGGACAGATGTGGACGGTGTGATGACAGCCGATCCGGGAAAAGTGTCATCGGCTTTTTCAATTCCGCAAATGACGTATAAAGAAGCTATGGAGATGTCTCATTTCGGAGCAAAAGTTATCTATCCGCAGACAATGATACCTGCGTATACGCATAAAATTCCGCTCGTTATTCGTAATACCTTTAATCCGTCCTTTGTAGGCACAATAATCAGTCATGAGACATCCAATGGGTATCTTATCAAAGGCATATCATCTATCGAAAATGTCACGTTAGTTCTCGTACAAGGAAGCGGAATGCGTGGAACACCGGGAATAGCCGCACGTCTTTTTACTGCGCTTGCCCGCAGGAATATCAGTATCATACTTATTACACAGGCATCAAGTGAATACACTATTTGTTTTGCGATTGATCCGAAAGATACACTGTCAGCGAGGGAGGCTGTTGAAGAAGAATTTATTCACGAAATGCGGGATGGGTACATAGATCCGCCGATAATAAAAGAACAGCTTTCGATAATTGCTGTTATTGGTGAACAAATGAGAAAGACGCTGGGTATATCGGGTAAGTTATTCACGACGCTTGGGTCTGCAAATGTGAATATTAATGCAATCGCGCAAGGATCATCAGAAAGAAATATTTCTTTTGTCGTCGGGCAGAAAGATGAAAAAAAAGCAGTCAACGCGATTCATCAAGCGTTCTTTAACGGAAAGGATCCCAAACAAATCCATGTTTATCTTGTCGGTACCGGTCTTATCGGCAGCACGCTGCTTGAACAAATCAATGCGCTCAAGCTGATCGTACAGCAGGAAAATATTACTCTTAAAGTTGTCGGCATTGCGAATACGAAAAATATGCTGTTCAATCAGCAAGGGATAAATCTGGTTTCATGGAAATCAGCATTGAAAGAAGAAGGTACAACAACGAGCCTGTCCCGGTTTATGCAGACGATAATCAAGGATCCGCAGGCCAATGCGATATTTGTCGACTGTACGACAAGTGATGAGATTGCGCAGTGGTATCCAAAACTCTTATCAGCTACTATATCGGTTGTTACCCCGAATAAAAAAGCAAATAGCGGTAGTCTCACCCATTATCATGCAATCCGTGATGCAGCTCACAAAACACACGCGTTCTTTTTATATGAAACCAATGTCTGTGCAGGTTTGCCGATTGTCAAACGGATTCATGATCTGGTCGCTACAGGAGATGAAATTGTGACAATTGAGGGTGTGTTATCGGGAACGCTGAGTTATATTTTTAATAATTTTGTTGGTGATAAAAAATTTAGTGAAGTCGTTAAAGAAGCACAGCGTGAAGGGTATACAGAACCTGATCCGCGTGACGATTTGAACGGAATGGATGTCGGACGAAAGCTGCTTATTTTGGCTCGCGAGATAGGATTGCCGTTAAAGCTTCAGGATATTGCTATTGAAAATCTTGTACCTCAATCTTGTCGGAATGCAAAAAATGTTGATGATTTTTTTACCAAACTCGTCCATGAGGATGACTATTTTGAAAAATTAAAAAAGCAAGCATTGAGAGAAAAAAAGAAGCTTGTGTATATCGGTCAGATCGATGTGAAAAATAAAACGTTCGCCTGCAAATTGGAGATGGTAGATGCTCATCATCCATGTTATTCATTATCGGGAAGCGATAACATTGTCTCGGTCACCACAAAACGATATAATAAAACACCAATGGTGATAAAAGGTCCGGGAGCAGGCGCGGAAGTAACGGCAGATGGTGTCTTATCAGACATCATTACCGTCGGGAAATATTATGCATATGAAAAATAAATTACGAGTCGGAATATTGGGAGCAACCGGCATGGTCGGACAGCGGTTCGTGACACTGCTTTCTGAACATCCATGGTTTGAGGTTGTTAGTGTTGCCGCGTCACCGAATTCCGCGGGCAAACGTTACGGAGATATTGTGAAAAATAGATGGAAGATGTCCTCCCCTATTCCGGAAGGTGTCAAAGATCTCGTTATTCGGGCTGTTGAAGATGATTTGGAGATCGTTGCAAAAGAAGTTGATTTTGTTTTCTCAGCGCTGGATATGGACAAAGATAATATTAAAGATATTGAAGTCCGTTATGCATCTTCAGATGTCCCTGTTGTCTCCAATAATTCAGCGCACCGGTGGACAGCGGACGTCCCGATGATCATACCGGAAATTAATCCGCAGCATGCTGAATTAATCGCTATTCAGCGAAAGAATCACGGATGGAAAAGAGGATTGATTGCCGTGAAACCGAATTGTTCTATCCAATCATATGTCGCTGTGCTGACTGCTTTAAAAAAATTCGATCCGCAGGAAGTGCAAGTAGTGAGTATGCAGGCAATCTCTGGTGCGGGTCGGACCTTTGAGACATGGCCTGACATGGTTGATAATGTGACGCCATATATCAGCGGTGAAGAAGAAAAGTCTGAAAAAGAGCCGATGAAGATCTGGGGCGAGTTAGGCAGTAACAAAATAATATCGGCAAAGACACCTATCATTGATGCGACCTGCATCCGCGTTCCGGTTGCTGATGGACATATGGCTGCAGTTTCAGTTTCTTTTGATAAAAAGGTAACTAAAGAGCAATTGCTTGATGCGATACAAAATTTTGATAATCCACTTTCTGGTTTGGATCTGCCATCTGCTCCAAAACAACTTATCAACTATTTCGAAGAGGATGATAGACCGCAGACGCGTCTTGATCGAAATTATGCTAATGGTATGGGAATTACAATGGGAAGACTAAGGCCAGGCAAAATTTTTGACTGGGAATTTGTTTCGTTATCACACAATACTATCAGAGGCGCCGCAGGTGGAGCAATTCTTATGGCAGAACTATTAGTAAAACAGAGGTATATATCGTGAAGATAAAAGTGTTGGTACCAGCGACATCTGCCAACTTAGGACCTGGGTTTGATGTCTTAGGAGTTGCAGTAAATCTTTATAATGAATTTATTGTCGAAGACGCAAGTATGTTTGAAATCGTGTTCCTTAACAAACAGGTTGGCATAGCAACTACCAAAAATAATCTTTTTTATAAATCCTTTACTTACCTGTTTAAAAAAAACAAAAAGAAAATACCTCAAGTAAAAATAACAATGAATCTTCATATTCCTCCTGCACGAGGACTTGGTAGTAGCGCTACCGCAGTAGTTGGTGGGTTGGTTGCTGCGAATGCATTCTTGCATAATACGTTTACAAAAGAGCAGTTGTTATCGTTTGCATTAGAACTTGAAGTTGGAAACAATCCTGATAATGTCGCTCCTGCTCTTTTAGGAGGTTTGGTTGTTCTGACACATGATGGAAATGAATTACATACGATAAAACTTCCGGTACCAGTTGATATAAAGGCCGTTTATTTTATTCCAGATTTTGAGATGGATACTGTTACCGGTAGAAAACTTATGCCAAATGAGTATTCAAAAGAAGATCTGGTTTTTAGTACCAGCCGTGTTGCATTATTGCTTGCTGCGCTGCAAACAAAAAAATACAGTTTGCTTCGAACTGCTATGCAAGATAAAATTCATCAACCGACAAGAACAAAAATATTCCCTCCCATGCCTGATATTATAAAGGCAGCAAATGACGTAGGTGCTTTAGGTACTGCACTTTCAGGAGGAGGGTCAACAATCATCGCTTTGGCCAATGAAAATATTAATAAAATAGCTGAGGCAATGAAAAATACAGGAGCGAAACACGGTATTACCGGTACTATTAAAACTTTAGAAATTATTAGTGAAGGTGCCTACGCTATAGCTTATTAACATTGAGAAATTTTATAGCCGCGTTTTTATTCATCAAGTAGTTTTACCTTTGTATTATTGACACTGTGGATACCAGGGAATATAAGCGCACCACCAGGGTTTGGACGGTGCTGGAGTAGTCGTCGGTGTCGGAATCACAGTCGGTGTTACTATAGCTGTCGGTGTCGGAACATTTGTCGGTACCAATGTCGGGACAGCTGTTGGCGTGGGAATTTGGGTCGGCACTGCAGTTGGTGTAGATGTCGGTGTTGGTTTTGTGGTTGGCGTTGGTGTTGCTGTCGGTGTGGGAGTTGCAGTTGGCGTTTGCGTTGTCGTTGTACAATCAACAGCCGCGCATGCATCAATTCTTCCATATTTCCAATAAAACCCCGTACCGAAAATATGATCTGCCGAACTTTCAAGTTTACTCACAATTTGGGAATTGGTCCATCCCGGATGGTCTCCGGATACAAGTCCGGCAACACCCGAAACAAACGGCGTTGCCATGGATGTCCCTGATAGATATGCATATCCGCCTTGATAGGCAGAAAGGATATTTACCCCCGGCGCAGCAAGGGTTACCCATGAACCATAGGATGAAAAGTATGCCTTCTGGTCGTTATTGTCTGTCGCGGCCACACTGACGACATTTGGATACGCTGCTGGGTATAAAAGTTTTGTGTTTCCATTGTTACCGGCTGCAGCAACGACTACGGCACCTTTGCTCCAGGCATATGAAATTGCGTTTTGTAACGTTAAGGAAGATGATGTACCGCCGAGACTGAGATTGATTACTTTTGCCCCATTATCTGCAGCCCACATGATGCCGTCAGCGACCCAAGAATAATATCCGCTTCCTGTGCTATCAAGCACTTTGGCAGATAGCAATCGAGTGTCATATCCCGTTCCTGCGATACCGATGCCGTTATTGGTATCTGCTGCGGCTATTCCCGCAACATGGGAACCATGGCCGTTGTTGTCTACATCGGGATCGGTTGTGAAATTTGCCCTTCCGACAATTTTGCCTGTCAGGTCGGGATGTGATGCGTCTATACCAGTATCAACAATCGCGATCGTTGTACTTGTCGATCCGTGTGTTGTCCCCCATGCACTTGGCGCGAGAATTTTTTGCAGACCCCATTGATTATTAAAATAAGGATCATTCGGGACATCAAGTGCTTGTGCTACTGCATCAACTTCCGCAAACTGTACATTTGGATTGTCGGTAAGTTTTTTTATCATTGCGGTTCCTTGACCTTTCGGGAGATTAAGGACAACTGTATTGGAAAGTCTGAGATTTTCTTTTCTTGTTACAGAGAATTGTTTTATTAGATCATCACGTGTTTTATTTGATGCAACAGGATGAAAACGAACTATTACTCTGTCAGTTAATGCGGCGTTTGCTTGTTGAGGGAGAATTAGGGCAAGACAAAAAAGAAGAATACAAAGCGATGCAAAAAGTTTATTCATACGAGCACGGCAGTGTAGTTATAGTACAGGAAAAAAAGAATATTTGTCAAGCTTGATTCGTGTCATTCTTCTGTATCCTACAGCCTAGCGACAGTTGTATGAGTCTCATCATTGGTTTCAACTATGTATAATATAACGCAGCTTTACGAGAGCTGCAAGATATTATATAATCGAATTCACGATTTGAGTTTACAAGATTATTTGGACGATTAGCTCAGCTGGTAGAGCGCTTCATTTACACTGAAGATGTCGGGGGTTCGAATCCCTCATCGTCCACAGGTTAATAACCTATAACTGAAAATTGCTTCAACTTCTTTTATAGTCCCCTTTTTTTTAAGTCACGAAATGTATCAAAACTTTTCCAATAGACTTTCTAAAGGATATGAAGTGCCTATTTGGTGAGAGAGTTAAACTATTTTAATGAATTATAAAATACGCTATAATACATTCGACCCGATGGACTTTAAGTTCAACGAGTATTTTGATAAAATACGTTATCGGTCGTAAGTTTATCATTTGCTGAGGTAGGCGAAGTGGTGAGATTAGACAGCTGTGAAACAAAGTAGTATAATAACGGAAACAATTTAGGAAAAAGTGATTTTGTAGTCTGACAGAAATACGAGGAAAGTGCGCAGATAATACAAAATTACATTATGAATACAAACCGAGCGTAGCACTGGTAAGGAATTTTCCCCTTTTGGTCGGCTTCCGTATATACCATAAGATTCATCTGGAAACAGATGTTTGCTTATGGATACACTAAAAAATATTACCTGGAAACAATTTTACGCTCTTCTGATTTCAGATCGTGACATCAAGAATAACAAGCACAACCTTGCTTCCCATGAGTATTACTTCAACCGAGTTCGTAACTATTTTTTTGACAAAGAGTTCACAAATGCAAACATTCGTGCTTGGAAAGTTGAGCTACTAGACCAAAATGTTTCACCCTCTACCTATAATAAAATCAGGCAAATGTGTAGTAGTATAAACATCCTTTTTGAGTTAGGTATAGTTATCACAGTCTCAAGGATGAGAGAGACTCAGAAAGATTTTGAGGTACTGTCTGACGAAGAAATCATTGCAATTGCAAATGTAGAAATACCCTACCCAAAATGCAAGGACTATCTAAATAAGCGCAACAAGGCATTTATCTTGTTGTCTGGCTTGAGTGGAGGAAATAGACTTGCAGAAGCACTTGCAGTTCCATGGAAAGATATACGTGAAACTCCAAAAAAATATATTATATTCAGGGACACCAAGAATGGTGAAAAACGTGAAGTTTTTTTATCACAAATGGCATGGGAAGCTATACTAGATTTGCCAAGGAAAAGAGATGATACTGTTTTCTGTTCATATCGTGGACTACCAATTACACAGGACTATGCAAGTACTACTTTTTCTGAAGACATACGTGACAGGTGTCGTGTTATAGGAATTCCAGAGGAAAGAATTGCAAGTACAGATGATAAGGAAGGTATTTCCTTCTACACTCTCCGGCATTCTTGGGCTACTAACAGAATCAATGATCCCAACAATAACCTAAAAGACTTAGAGATTGCCTACACAATGGGACACAAAGATACTCGTAATCTCCAAAAATATGTGAGGAAAAGTCTGGAAATTTCACAAAAGACTATTCTATCTGCCTCTGTTCTCAAAGGGGAAGTTCCTAAAGAAGAAGTTTTGAATGAGGTTCGAGAATCAATTATTCGTCTGACAAAATATCATCCTGACTTCGACCCTGTTGCTATAGAAAAGATGGATTTGAGTGTATTGTTGAGGTAAGATTTATATCTTTGTTTTTTCTAAGAAATTATTTATTATATTTCGCCTGAGATAAGAAAAAAAATATATTTGACTGAGTTTTCACAAAACATTTTTCACAGTAATTGTCTCATTCTTACTAAAAATTTATAAAAATAATATACAAGAGAAGCATGTTCTATAGTACCCTAGTTTGTAATGAAGTATAGTTCTTTAGTTCTGTATGTTTGTTTATGTTCTTACATGGGCAATATAAAATAATAAGGCGAGTTTGTAAGCAAAGTTAGTTTTGTAAACGAAGTTTGTGATGTTTGTGATGTTTGTGATGTTCGCCTCCATTCCTTACGAGATAGCCCTGTCCTTCTTGGGTAGTATCCCAGACAGGTAGGAGTAGTTAGTGGATTCCGTTTTCTCTCGGTAACTACTTCATCTAATTCTATAAGGAGTCTCCTGACATTCTTCCAAGGAATCTTATTTCCTTTAGCAGTTCTACCTGGAACTTTGGTTCCGTCTGGTTGCTCGCCGTCCCGATTCTATCGGATGGGTATGGAGTGTCACTTATTAGTTACAGAGGGGTAGATGATTACTGAAATCCCTGTCATATCTTGAGTCAGGAAACAAAAATGCAAAAATCATTGTATCCTTGTTCCTTGACTCGACGGTACTTTCCTCGACGGTACCGTACGCCGCTGCCTCAGCTAACGTAGTTTATAGTCATCATTTGTCCACGGACTCGGAGAAGCTGCACCTTTCGGCTGGGGGCTCCGCTAGCTGTTGGCTAGAAATTGGCTCACATTATTGACGTGCCCATGTGTAGCGTCAATGTGAATAAATCCAGACACTTTTTGCCAAGGACTGTTCCTCACGGGTCTTACCCGAGCGCATAGGGACTGTCTACTAATCTGACGAGTAATAGGTCTATCCATGCAATCCAACCGCCGCTGGATATTTATCGTACTTCTTGAGTATATGGATTTTATAAAAAAAACGGGTTCTGTCGTGGAGCATCAGAGTTATCTGATAGTGAAAGAATGCTCCCGAAAGAATCCGTTTTACTCTCTCACTTATTATTCTGTAATGGACTTTATTTTATTTGTCAACCCCTTATTATGGGATGACAAATATGCACCAATATGATATTATCATTGTGAATTATGGATGATTTTTTTGATGGTTCTGGAGGTGGTTATGAGACAGGTTATTATGATACAGCGTTGATCTGCATGAATGGTTATATGGTGAACGGTAGCGCAAAGGAAATGCCGCAGTTCAACACAAAACATTGCAAAAAGTGCGGAAAGCCTACAATATCACAATGTCCTCATTGTCAGAAAGATATTCAGGGTCATTATATTTCGCCTGGAGTAATAGGTATCGATACAGTATCGGTTCCTAGTTATTGTCATGAGTGCGGTGCTGCCTATCCATGGACCGATGCTAAACTGGAAGCGGCAAAAGAGATGGCAGACGAAGCAGAACATCTTTCGAAAGAAGAAAAAGAAGAACTGAAGGCGACTTTCGATGATCTTGTGAGGGATACGCCTAAGACGCCAGTTGCTGCATCGCGGTACAAAAGACTAACAGCAAAGGCAGGAAGTATGATATCGGATACTCTGCAAAAGATCTTGATAGAGGTTATGGTAAGTAATGCGAAAGACCTCATCTTCGCTACCCATGTGAAATAATTACGAAAAGTTTACAGAGAAAATTATTCCAAAAATTTTTAGCGATCAGAATATATTGGGACCAATATTTTGAAAATTTTTGCATGTGACCACCCTTTCCCGATACCAAAACTCACCCCTTTAGCCCTTTTTTACTTTGCGGGGGTTCACCCACCACCTCAGAAAACAACAAATTATATAGCGCAAGATAGTACGAAAAATCTACGAAATGAGATAATATTTTATCTTATAGTAATATTAGATTTCCCTAGTCTTATATTATGGTTTATGTTACAAATTATTGAGAGTACCAATATTACATTAGTTATCCCATAATAACGAATTAGCCTCAAAATTTACTTCATGTCGTACAATGTGCGATTTATGCCATAGTTTGAATGAAAAAAACGACATGAACTGTTGCTTGCTCATTATCCTATTATCGCGGTATAATTTGCATAACAGATTATATAGAGTTGCCTAAACTGTAGAAATACGGCACGGCACATAAAACGTTCTAAGCAATAACCTCCTCATCAGGAGCGCTTAGAACGTTGCAAATCGAAAGATTTGTAGTCCGTAAGGACGAACTGGTGAGGAGTTTTTTTTTATGAAATGGAATAAAATAAGCAACTGGAGAACTATTCATATTATTTTATTCTTTATATTCTTATGTCTATTGATTGGGACAGAGATTACAGTTGGAAAGTACCTAGTAACACATAAAAAAGCTGAAGTGAAAGGGATTGCAATTACTCCCATCCCTAAAATACCTCCAAGTGATTCTCCTAGTATTTCTCCAACAGATACTCCGACAGTTCAGTCTTACCATGAAAATACGTCTATAAGTACCGCAACAACTAAATACCTAAATGGCGGCTGGTATCCTGTTGGCCCAAATGGGCAATCAGAGCAGTATGTGAATGGTCAATTCATAACACCACAACAAGGGTCTTCATCGACTTCTCAGCAAGACGGAAATTCCAGTTCTGAAGGAACTGATAATACAAATGAAGGTACATATCAACCAGTAGCTATGCCAACTCCGATACCCACAACTGCACTTTATTCTTGCGAAGTAGATGGACAAACATTTCAACTCACACAAGATCAATGTTCACAGCAACAAACACAACAAAGTCAGCAAACAGCTAGTGATAATTATAATATCTGTATGCAAGACGCAAGTTTGCAAGTGTATGAAAGCCAATGTGCTTTTTCAGGTAATCCAAGTCAATGTGATGCACAGGCAGCCCAAGAAGTACAACAAGCACAAGCACAGTGTAATTCAGAATACTCACACTAAGATATGAATGATCGTACAAAATATTTACTTATAGGAATTGTTTTTGGGGCATTTTTTTCATCGGCAATAGTTTACTTTACCGTAGGGAATTATCAGGGACAAACCGCACAATATTGGTATAACCAAGGCAAGACAGACGCGACATTTCATACAGCATACGACTCATTGATAGTATGCTTAGCTCACGTTCCAATCTATACGGAAACTAATAATAGAGAAAAGCTGCATAATGTGAATGATCTAAGAGATGTCGCGTTCTGTGTAAGTAAATCAGCAGAACAATAGGAAATTATTTTGTTATGACAATACTTTTAGTTTTCCTTGTCATTATAATATTATTGTTCATTGTACCTTTCCTATATGGCTACATTACGGAAAAAATAAAGATGGCTGATGAGCGGAAAGACGATAATAGCTCAGTTGTAAAAAACCACCATACTGGTAATACATATACCATCCACTCTTTCCGCTTCAAAGAACCTAATGATGAATGGGTAACATATGTATATTTAGATCATGGTAAAAACGCTAAGGCTACAATTGAACTAATTCTGAAAAAAAATGGGAATAGAATCGAAGCACGAGATAATAATAATCATATGGGGTCTTCATATGTAAAAGAGAATGAAAGTCTTACCCCTCAACTTCTACATGAAAAAGTAAAGCATTTTGTAATGGTAAGTACAAGTGGAAATCTTGTTGAAGATATTATAAGTGATCTCTGAATTGAATATGAAATTTTTATAAGGAGCTTTATCTATGATTTGGCTAATGAAATACTTCTTCATTCTGATTTGGTCAGTATTACTTGCTTTTTGGTGGTGGAATCTATTGTCAACTAATTGGACAAAACAGAATTGGGTAGGAGTTGGGATAGTACTATTGACGGCATCTCTAATGCTCTCTCCATTGGTTTATTGTTTTGTTGTTGGATACAAAAAATTACGGCAAAATTAGATACCACTAACTATAGAGTCAGAATATCTGAAAGAAGCAACAATCATTAGTTGGAGAAGTGTCCGAGTGCGTTTACAGATGGCCGTGGAGTTACAATGTTAGTATCATTACCTATCTCTACCGTATAATATCTTCCTCCAGTATCTAATGAAACAGAGCCACCTTGCAGGCATTGATCAGGAGAAACACTATATTGTGGGACGCCATTGATTTTATCAGGACTTACAAATAACGTAACACTTGTTCCATTTGTCGCATTGCCATTACATTTATAAGAGAAAACAATTTTCGAAAATCCTTGAGCATCGAAAGTTTGGGAATCTACATCCCCATTTAGGGGTATTTGCTGATTGTTGAAGAATACAAAATCAGTTGGCTGTGGTGGCTGTTGATTTAGTAGAGCGGATAAGCTCGCTTGAAGATTAGTAATTTCTATACCCTGAGAAGATATTGTAGCCTCATCTGTTGTTTGATTGTTCTGTGTTGTATTCACGGTTGTTGTTAGTTGTGAGAGAGAAGATTGTATGTCTGCTATTGTATTTTGTATGCCTCCTAGAGCCGTCTCAATGGGCTGTAGTGCATTGATGATCAATGTCTGTACTTCTGAACGGCATGGGAATATAAAATTTTTGGGGCAAGGTGGGGGCGTTGGTGGAATGGGAGAAAATTTTGCCGCATTTGCAGTAGTTGGGGTAAAAAGAAATACTAAAAGCAGAGAAATTATGAAAAGTCTTGCTATAGTCATCTATTCGATAGTAGTCTATTTGTTTTATCCTTGTCAATATTTGTTTTTTACTATTTTCTGGCGTTAGCAAATATGCTACAATTAGCACTAAGTCTTTTGGTATTTCCACTATACACTTTGTTATAGTCTGGGGACTTTGCTGAGGTAGCCAAGGTGGTCACGGCGGGTGTCTGAAGAACATCAGATCGCAGTTCGACTCTGCGCCTCAGCACAAGATAAGAAGTTTATTTTTTGAGAGTAAAGGATTTGATAAATTGTGTAAAAAGCTCCTCATCCGCAGGTACTGATACTTTGCTGCTGTAATACATTCGAAAAACATAAAGCGCCTGTGGCTTGACAAGATATGCAAGGCGGAGCTGCGTAGGTGTATGGATAGGTTTGCTATTTATTGTCCTCATCTTGTATGTGTTTTTAAGCTCTTGGAGTTTCATGTTGTTAATAACAAGTGTATTTTGTGTTGCGCCTGCCGCAAGATACCAACTCTTTTTCTCCTCTAAATTCTGCGGTGAATTATATGCTTCAATATCCAAGAGCGGCTCATGTGGATAATTAGGAGGTTGGATGATGAGCGTTGTTCCCCCTTCGAAGGTATTTGTGGTATTCAGTGAACCCTGTGGATAAGCGATGGTGTAGGTCGGCATTTGATAGATACCACCTTGTGGAAAAAGATTATTCGGCGTTATGGTAGGATGCGCTTGTAAAGATTGCTTGCCATTTTGATTTGGAACTGCGATTGTCTTTGTGTTCTGCATCGAGACTGCAATTAGTAAACTAACTACTAAAATAATAATAATTAGCGCAATCCCGACATGAAGCATCTTACGCTTGGTAAACGGTGGAATAAATAGATTTACGATATTCTGTTTTAATTCAGTTATTTTCAATTGTCCCTCCCCACTCAACCATTGTGAATCCTTGCCGTTTGGGAACTGGTGCAAGGTGTAATGGCGAAACCTTTATCGGTGAAGTAAGCGGTTTGAAGTAGGCAAGAAAAGCAATCGTTGTTGTTGGTTTTGGCGAAACAATCACATGATCAACTTTTTCTTTTTGTGTCTTGTCAAAGACCGTAAAGAATATGTATGGAGCGTTCAGATTTGTTAACCTCGGTACCCAGTAAGCGATAAATTCATTTTGTTCATTCGCATTAAGTCCAAGTTTGGCAGTATATGTCCGTAAAGACGTAGTTAAATCAGTTGTTTTGATAACAAATCCCTCTGTTGGAGGTTGTGCTTTTATGGTTGCATCTTCGTAATAGAGTTCGTTAAGTGATTTATTATTATAGTATAGTGTTCCGTCCGTGGTCCCCTGTGGATGAACAATAACATTTTGCCATCCCTTCGCCGGATACTGGGGAATACTTGCCGTTATAACGCCTGGGATATCCAATGAGACAGAAATTGAGAGTGTTGTCGGTGAATAGAAATAAAGGACGGGTTTGCTATTACATTCTATCGAACAATTGGTCGCTTGCGCAGCAGCAGGTACCGGAGCTGTATCAAGCCACATACATTGTACTGGGCCAGTACCATTCTGAGTAACAGATTTATTAAGTTGACCTGCATTGAAAGAACCACCGAGTCCTGCAAATGCTAAAGGATTAAGCAATCCTCCGTTTTTTTGGCAAGTCTGCGCATTTGGGACGGTACATAACGCATCGGGTTCAAGATCAGACTGACATTTACACGCTGCACCATTCGCTATCTTAGAATCAGGTGTACAGACAGGACCGGATACAGGGTTGTTTGATGATGATGCGGGCGACGAAGAAGGACTGGACGATACTTGCTGTGCGGCAGATTGAGGTGCCTGAGGTGGTATTGTAACAGCACCTGAAGGAGTACATGGAATCATTTGCAGAGAAGATTTACTTGCACCAGGAGTGGGACAATTTATTGATTTATAATATGTTTGTGCTCTTGAGGTGGTTGGACTGATGAATTGCCAGGTGAAAGATATGCTAATCACTAGAAGAGGCAATATAATAAAAAACAATAGATGCGTGTTTGCAATCCTTTTTTTCTTATCCATTATCTTTACTGTAAATGATTCGATTATCTATTTCAATAAGTAAGTGGCAGCGTAGTATGTGCTTATTTTAGGGATAGGTTATTTTAGGTTCTGACATCTCATTTCTGAAATCTATCTCCCATCCTGCCGGTATAGGCTCAAAGGTTCCATCGGTTTTGATTGTAAATGAAGCACTAATAATGCCACTTTTTAGTTTATCTTCAAGCGCACTCCCTCTCAATGTTCCGATTGCGACGGCATCCCGATAATCATCTGCATTGAGATAGTCCATGGGTGGTGTTGCAGCAACTTGCGTAATTTTGGTATCACGTTTGGTCGCACCAAGAACATTTCCGCCATGTAGCACGACGAACAACGACCCTGAATCCATGAGGGAAAGACCTTGTTCCATTAAATCTTTCATCTTATCAGGAGTATTTTGTGATGCAACTAAATTCCGCAGTTCATCTTCAGTGACGACAAGTGATGCCGCTTTTGCAACAGCTTTAAGCAACGGTTTGGATATTCCTTCATCAGTTACCGTAACAGCTCCAGGGATGAACGTATATGGCGTTTGTGACGCGTGCAGTTTGTTGATCATTCGATCGAGTGAATGTCTCAAAAACTGTTCCGGCAACGAACCGAGAAAAACATGTTCGGGTAATTTGTCTTTTGCAATATCGATATCATGTGATCCTCCCTGCGGAGGCATGCTAAAGATTGTCCTCTCTCTATCAGAATTCGTTGTGACTGCATAGGTTACTGCTTCGGGCATATCTCCATTTATTTCAAAGATTTCATGGCTCAAACCTATATCCGGACGATCAAGTTCTGCTCCGAGCCTCTCTCTCTGTTTGGCATCTGCCCACGTATATACGTTGATCGGAGTCGGTTTGGTTTGCACTTCGCTGGTGTTCAGCATTGTCGCTATGCCGAGGCCTAGTTTGGCAGCGTGACCAAAAACCGGAAGCTGAAAATGAACATCATGCTGTTCTAGTTGTGCACGAACACCGCCCAGGGTGTCTCTTGAAAGCTTTCTCCTGTCAGCCGGGCTTATTTCGTCTCCTGCTGGTCGAGATGAGGTGCCTTGTCGGATACCGTTATGAAAGATAGTCGTGCTTCCTACAACAACAATGCCGGATCTTTTTTCCGGCAAAAAGTGTTTTGTTATTTGTAATTGAGGCAGAGTGCCTGTTCTTTCTACTGCTAATGCTGTCATTACAAAACCATATAAGGGTTTTGCTTTTAGTGCTCATAGTAGTTATTATTCCTTCAAATTACCTCGCCATTGAAATAATATCACTATTTTGAAGTATTCTATTTTTTCAATATAGTTTTGTCAACGGGTAAAGGAAAAAGAGGCGGTAATATTACTATAGGGTTGACAAATGGGTTAATTTCGTATATAATACGCGGATGTTGAAATCAGTCATGTAAATGATTGATTTCCGAATATTATGTTACAGACAATACTCTTAACAGCATTGTCCGCACAGCTTACGTATCTTAACCCTTCAGTTACTCCGACTCCCTCTGCACCTCGAGTACCATTGACACGGGTTCTGCCAGAATTGAACACCGTTATTTCTGTCGCGGAAAATAATGGTTCACAACAGAAGATCCTTACGGATGATCAATTGCTTGCAATTAAAGCGACCATCTCACCCAAACCTGAGAAAATTCAAACATATGATCTCCAAAAGATCGTAGATTTGTCAGGGCAAAATATCGCCCAGACAAACGAAATTATTGCACCTCAGGCACCTATCAGTACACCTGAGCCGACTGCAGTTCCGACATCCATACCTGCGGTTATTCCTACTGTCGTGACTTCGCCTGTGGTTGTTACATCCAGTAGTGGCACAATTTCTGATGAAGCACTGACGTATTTGGGCAATTGTGAAGCCGGCATGAATCCTGCAAGAAACTCCGGCAATGGGTACTATGGAGCTTTTCAGTTCTCATATGGTACTTGGAAAAGTATGAATACCGGCTATGAACGTGCTGACCTAGCACCGATTGATGTACAGATGGCTGCAGTAAGACAACTCTTGCAGCGATCTAGTATCTATAACCAGTTTCCCGGCTGTGCACGAAAGATGCATAGTGCTGGTTTGATCTAAGCTTACTTCCCTTGTAAAAGAACCATTATTGACTTGACAAAAAGACTTATAGTATGTATAATACACAAACTATAGGCTTTCTGCGAATGTGAGTTTTATCCATGAAGTATTCGCAGGGAACCTTATTTTTATATGAACTTATTTAAAAAATTATTAATTCTTATCCCGTTTGCATTATCAATTGGTGCGATGCAGGCCCAGGCGTTCAATGTTGCTCTGTCGAGTCTAACGTCGGTTCATCAAGATTCCAACGGACAGTTGCTCGCGCAACATTCAATGTCACTTGGTGACCGATATGCTGTGCCTTCGGTCAACAGCGTATTCCGAGACAATATTTTGTTAACACTTGCGTATATGTCGGGTGCTGTTACGAATTCTGCTCAGGTTAACTGGGATAGCGTTCGTAGACCTTCGACGTATGTAATGACATTACAGCCGGGTGAAGTTTTTGCTTTCCATGACGATGTTTTGCCTGAATTTGCAAGAAAACATATCGTTACCACCAATGCTCATTTTGGCGCAAACGAAGGATTTAAATACGATGGTGATCTATACGGAGACGGTGTCTGTCATTTTGCATCACTTATTAATTGGGCCGGAACAGATGCAGGCTTGAAAGTCGTCGCACCGACCCGTCACGATTTTGCAAAAATTCCTGATATCGACCCGAAATATGGAACTGCAATTTATGATGCTCCTGGCGAAACCGCAGCCAACCAGCAGCAGAATCTGTACATTGAGAATACGTTTGATCAGCCTGTTCGTTTGGTGTTTACCTATGCGAACGATACATTGACGGTGAGTGTCTATAAATAAGAGTCAAGCGGTTAGTTCAATATAAATCCTAATACTTCCAGCATCTTCTTTGCATTTTCCGTATTTCCTTTTTCGAGCGTTTCATTAATAATTTCTAGAGCCTTTGGGGTATCGAGGTCATCTGCCAGTGCTTTGGTAAACCGTTTCAACTCCTCACTTCCCTTTTGATCTTCTTGGGAATGAGATGGTTGTTCTAAATTTGATTCAATTGCTTTCATGGCTTTTTCGGCAGATGTAATATCCTTATCATAGTATTCCCAAGGCTCCCGGTAGTGATGCGATAATAACAGATAACGGATTGTGTTGGGACTGTATTGTTTTAACAGATCCGATACCATCACAAGATTGCCCAAGGATTTGGACATCTTTTCTCCACGGTAGCCTACCATGCCGATATGCATCCAAAACTGCGCAAACGGTTTCTGTCCGGTAAACTGCTCTGACTGGGCGATCTCACTTTCATGGTGTGGATAGATAAGATCCCCTCCTCCGCCATGTATGTCAATCTTTTTGTCAAGATATTTGTAAACCATCGCGGAACATTCGATATGCCATCCTGGCCGTCCCTTGCCCCAGGGAGACTCCCAGAACGGTTCATTAGTTCCTTCGACTTCGCTCAGGACTTCGCCCTTTGGGCTTCGTTTTTGCCAGAGAATAAAATCCAGTGGATCTTGTTTGTTCGGATCATCCGGGTCTGCTCCCCGAACTTTAGCGAGTTTGATCATTTCGTCCCGGGTATATTTTGATAGCTTGCCATATTCAGGGTCTTTTTGAATGGCAAAATAGACATTGCCGTTCTTCTCATACGCGAAGCCATCCGTTACCAGTTTGGTTATTATTGCAATGATCGTCGGCATTGTCTCAGTTGCTTTGACATAATGTGTCGGCTGAATATTGTTAAGAGATTGCATATCATGCACATATTTATCGGTCCAGAATTGCCCCAGTTCTTTCCAGTCCTTCCCAACTTCTTTGGCTTTTTTCAGGATATCATCGTCGATGTCTGTGACGTTTTGGGTGTAGTTTACCTCGTAGTTTTGATATGTTAAAAAACGGTATAAGACATCAAATACTGTGTAGGTAAATGCATGTCCGAGATGCGTTGTATCATATGGTGTTATTCCACAGACATACATAGTGATCTCGTTTGGCCGTAGTGATTTGAGGGTTTCTTTTGTTTTTGTGAGTGTGTTATAGAGCCTCATAAGAATGCAAAATTCAAAACTCAAAAGTCAAAAATACAGTTTAAAATTCAAAATTACACAAACATGATAGCATATAGACTGTCTATTGTGGTTTAAAAACCTGTTTGATTGATAGGTTACCTACGTTTTCATTGATCTCATATACTTCCCCGTGCTGGACATAGTGATCAGTTTTGAATGGCAGGAATTCAAGCGGAGTTCGTTTGATTACCGCTTTCAATGCCATTATCGGATCACCGTGACTGACGACTGCGATATGTTTGCCGTTATTGGTAGCAAGTAATTTATTGAGAAAATTTTGCATCCGATGTGCCAGCTGCTCTATTGTTTCATCGGATGGGTCGAGTGGTTTGAGATAAACATCAGACTGTAGTGCATCAAGACTATTGAATTTTCTCCCTTCATAAGAGGTGCCGGTTTCTATGAGTAAATCGGAATACTGTATTTCTTCTATGCCAAGTTTGTTTTTGATAATTTCAGCGGATTGTTTGGTCCGCAGCAGCGGACTGGAATAGAGTTGGGAAATTGTTTTGTCTTTCAGAAAATCGGCTGTTTTCTCGAGTTCCTGCTTGCCTTTATCTGATAATCCAAAATTCGGCAGCCGTCCGTAAATAATCCCTTCAGGATTGTGCACTTCACCATGGCGGATGAGATAGATTGTTGTCTGCATACGGGTTGCTTTGCAAATTATAGTATAATAGTGTTATGAATACAAAGCGAATGGCTGTTATTTCCTACCACACCTGTCCGATCTCGGATGAGACCGACGCTGAGATCGGCGGCATGAATATTTATGTTTTGGAATTATCCAAAGCGCTTGCCAAAAAAGGATATCATCTCGATATATTTACTCGGTCACAAGACGCAAATAGTCCACGGGTTGTACAGGTGAACGAAAATCTTCGTGTCATCCATGTGCCGGCAGGGCCCCAGGAGCCAGCATCAAAAAAAGAAATTGAGCAGTATATTCCTGAATTTCTTACGCATTTTTATGAATTTACCGATAAAGAAAAAGTTACATATAGTATTGTAAGCTGCCATTATTTTCTCTCCGGGATTGCAGGGATGGACATCAAAAAGAAATTGGGTATCCCGCTTGTTATGACATTTCATACGCTGGGACTTATGAAAAATTTGGTTGCTCGTAGTGATGATGAACGTGAAAGTAAAGAACGCATCCTGACCGAACAGCTGCTCGTTAAAGAATCAGACCAGCTTATCGCGACAAGTGAGACCGATGCGCAGTATATCCAATATTTATATGACGGCGATCCGGAAAAGATCGATGTTCTGACACCGGGAGTTGATCTTGCTTTGTTCATGCCAACCGATAAAACCGAAGCAAAGAAAAAAATTGGTGCCGCGACCGATGAAAAAATGATTTTATTTGTCGGCAGGATCGAGCCCCTGAAGGGTGTAGATGTGTTGCTGTATGCATTAAAAATTTTGTTGGGTACCCATCCGGAGCTTAAGGTATGTGTTTGGATTGTCGGAGGAGATGTCTCACAAGAAGCGGAAGAATGGTCAAAAGAGCTGAAAAAACTTTCAGAAATCCGTGAGGAATTGGATATCCATCCGGCAGTTAATTTTGTCGGAAGAAAAGCCCAAAAAGAGCTTCCTGCATATTATAATGCTTCTGATCTTATGGTGATGCCGTCACATTATGAATCATTCGGCATCACGGCAGTTGAGGCGATGGCATGCGGTGTTCCTGTTATTACCACGGATGTTACGGGAGTTTCCAAACTGATTGATAAGGAGCACTCAAATCTTATTACATCAGCCAATAATCCGATTCTGCTGTCGCAGCGAATTACCAAGCTTCTTTGTGATAAAGAAGAATACGAAAAAGTCAGCAAATCGGTCGCTGAGGATGTCAAGGATCTCAGCTGGGATAATGCCGCGGATCATTTTGTCACACTTTGCAAGTCCTGTACGAAAGACAGTACTTTGTCTGACTGATACACGTTGTCTCCACTACTTTGTACTCCTTTGCAGATATAATTCAGTGATGTCTTGGTAAGATCATTGCAATGCAGCATAGTGTCTGTAAATGACTTGGGGTTGACTGCATATGTGTGGATAGTAGCTGTGGTTGTTTGCAATCCATAGGCAAGAATTGTCAAGGTAATGATGGTAAGGATCATGGGTATGTAGGGGTGGAAGGAATCTGGCTGGTAAGAACGTTGCGTAATTTTATATAGATCGGACAGTAATTCTTTCACCATAATTCCACCCCATTATGCCGCTAAATCAATCTAAATGTCAAGTGGAATATTTGATAAATTTTTATTTCTGAGCGGGCGATGGGAATCGAACCCACTGCCTTCTCCTTGGCAAGGAGACGTTCTACCAGTGAACTACGCCCGCGTACAGTGAAGTATACCAAATTCCCCCACTTTCCTCAACAGAATTGTTTATTTTGGGAACTGAAGGCACTTTTATCCCCCAGCGGGAACTCCTGATTGTTTGGGCATCGTACAGTCTGTGATATAGTACTGGTGCATGAAGATCTTTGTTCTCGTTATTTTGGCAATTGTTTTGATCTCAGCAGGTTATTTCCTATTTACTTCACACAAATTTCTTACAAAAAATTCATCAACCGTAAAGCAAACATCTGTTACAATAAAATTACCAAAAGAGAAAAAAATGACGATTACCAGTCCTGTTTTTATAGACCATACGGCAATTCCTTCAGTCTATACTTGTGACGGAAAAAGCATCAATCCCCCGCTCTCGTTCAGTGACATTCCGTCTGAAGCGAAAAGTTTGGTACTTATTATGGATGATCCCGACGTACCCAAGAAACTTTTACCTTCAGGTGTTTTTGATCATTGGGTTATATACAATATTGATCCTAAGGTTAGGGAAATTGCAGAAAATAGTGTTCCTGCTGGTGCTGCACAAGGATTGAACGGAGCAGGACAGCAAAAATATTATGGTCCTTGCCCGCCGGATCGGGAGCACCGCTACTTTTTTACCCTTTACGCACTGGATGCCAAGCTGGATTTTGCCGTCCCGGAAACAGTAACCAAGCAGATGGTGCTGGGACAGTTGCAGGGACATATCATTGAAAAAGCTGAGCTCGTAGGACTCTATAATAGACCGCAGAATAAATAGTTTTTATTGATTGCTTCGTCATACTTCTCTTCGACCATAAGCTCAGAGCCGAATTGCCTCGCGGTGACGATTTAATTTTCAAATTTATATTGTATAATGTGTTTATGAATAAAAGGCCAATCCACAGGGCGCGGTTTACCAAAGAAGGGTATGAAAAACTCCAACAGGAATATGAAGAATTAAAAGCACAGCGCCCGGCCGTTGTTTTGGATGTGCAAAAAGCGCGGGAAATGGGTGACCTTAAAGAAAATGGCTATTATCAAGCTTCAAAAGCAAAACTGCGTTCAATTGATTCAAGTCTGACACGGATGAGCTACAATCTCAAGACCGCAAAAATAGTTGAGGATACGGGGTTGGGCAGTATTGGAATTGGGAGTACTGTGACACTTGTTTCCGATACCAGAGAAATGACGTATACATTTGTCGGTGATTTTGAAGCTGATCCAGCAGAGAGAAAATTGTCCCTCCTTTCTCCTATCGGGAGAGCTGTTGAAGGAAAGAAAGAGGGAGAGAAGGTTGAGATACGAACACCGTCAGGAAATTTTGTTTATACTATTAAGAAAGTAGTTTAAATTTTCATTTGTACTTTTGTGACCAAAATTACCAAAAGTCTGCTCGCTGCGAAGTCGCGCTAAAATTGCTTCGTTCGTTTGTCGGGGGAAGAGTGCCCCCTCCGACACAAGGTCGGCTATCCCCCTGACACTCACTCCACATGCAAAAATTTGGTATTACAATTTAATTATTGCGATAGCATATTTATTTTTTCATCTGTTCAAAATTAACTATTAAACAAGTAGTTCGTGCTATAATCTCATCATGATTATTTTATCGACTCCCGGGTGGGATGAGTATGAACTTCTTGATACCGGGAATGGCATGCGGCTTGAACGGTTTGGGCCGTATCGTCTTTCACGTCCAGATCCGCAGATTATTTGGAGACCGCGTTTGGACCGGCAAGATTGGACAAATATTGATGCCTATTTTGACGCTGAGAAAAAACAGTGGATTAATAAAAATAATGTACCAAGTAAATGGCTGATGCGGTATAAAAATATCGCGTTTTATGCAAAGCTTTCCCCTTTCAAACACACGGGCGTTTTTCCTGAGCAAATTTTGCAGTGGGAATGGATGGAGGATAAGATTAAAGATTCAAGATTGAAGATAAAAGATAAGAAGATTAGAGTTCTAAATTTGTTTGGTTATACGGGGATTGCGAGTTTGGTCTGTGCAGCAGAAGGTGCCATAGTGACGCATGTTGACGCTTCTCGTCCGACGATCGGCTGGGCAAGAGAAAATCAATTTATTTCAAAGCTGCAAGAACATCCTATTCGTTGGATATTGGATGATGCGGTAAAATTTGTCCAGCGTGAAGTCAAACGAGGCGTCCGGTATGACGGGATCATCATGGATCCTCCGGTCTACGGCCATGGACCGCTTGGTGAAAAATGGGATTTTAATGAATCATTTCCCAAACTCTTATCGCTTTGTCGTTTGGCTCTAACAAATACACCTTTATTTGTTCTGATCAACGCGTACGCGATATCTTCGTCTTCACTTATGCTTGAGAATACGCTTGGTGATTATTTTTCCGATCTAGGAGGGAGCATCGAAATTGGCGAATTGGCGCTTGAGGAAAAATCAGCAAAACGACTTCTCTCAACAGGAATCTTCGCCCGCTGGTCAAACGATAAATAACTTTTTGAGAACAACAAACACATATGCAAGATATCACATTGCCTGTTGTAGCAAACTATTTGTAGTATGATTTGATCTGGAATAACAGATAAAATCCGATAAGAGCGCCGATAATTGCTGACACAATAGCGAATCCGACTAATCCCCCTATCAAACTTACTACTCTGCTCCAAAAAAATAATTTCCACCCGTTGGCTTTCTTTGCTTTTGTTCCGGGAAATGCTGCAAGCAATAATATTGCCGAAACGAGATAGATAAGAGCTGCAATAAAGCTATTGCCGTATCCTGAGACGCCTCCGAGAACTGCAAATGGTGAGAATACTGTCAATATCCCCAGTCCAGCAATTCCACCGAGAATCCCAAGAATTCCGAAAATAAGCGCGATCCATGGTGTGATAGTAACCAAAATCTCTCGCACATTTTTTG
>Ga0307373_10003251_pt1 | contig 28471 bp, 23 predicted proteins | sample OX2MG_FD_202534 | JGI IMG/M metagenome (GOLD analysis project Ga0307373, IMG submission 202534) | Soil microbial communities from Risofladan, Vaasa, Finland - OX-2 | ecosystem: Environmental > Terrestrial > Soil > Coastal area > Acid sulfate soil | place: Finland: Risofladan, Vaasa | collected... | reverse complement strand
CGACCCGGGGGCGGTCAGGCTGCCCTTCTACCACCGCAACATCGACTATGACGAGGTGCTCTTCTATCACGCCGGAACCTTCATGAGCCGGGCCGGCATCGATGCGGGCATGATGACGTGGCACCCCCAGGGGATCCACCATGGCCCCCAGCCCAAGGCCATTGAACGGGATCGCCAGGGGACCAAGACCCACCACGACGAGGTGGCGGTCATGATCGACGCGGTACATCCGCTCCATCCCCTGGAGGCGGCGGCCTCGGCTGAGATCGTGGACTACGCGGAGTCCTGGATGCCCCACCTTGACGACGACTGAGGCTAGCTGATGCGCCTGGCGACGATCGGCGTTCGGGGCCCGCTGGGACTCATCAGCCGGGTGGTGGCCGCCGAGGCCGACCCGGCCAGCGGGGCCGCGGTCTTGGTCGATGTGACGGCGGCCGGCGAGCTCTGGTGGTCCCGGCAGGGCTGTGGCAATCCCGTGGCCTGGGCCGCGGCGACGTTCCCAGCCGATCTGACCGCCTTGTTGCGGGGAGGGGAAAGAGGCCTGGAGATGGCCGCCGAGGCGGTGGTTCTGGGAGCTGGGCAAGGGCTGGGGGCGATCTCGCCCTCGGGTGCCCCGCTGGTCTGGTCGGAGTACCAGGTGGAGCGACTGCCACTGCTGCAGCCGCCCATGCTGCGGGACTTCTACTCCTTCGAACAGCACGTGGCCGCCGGCGCGGCGCGGCGGGGCGAGCCGGTGCCTCCCGCATGGTACCGGCGACCCTCCTACTACAAGGGGAACCCAGCCACCATCCTGGCTCCAGGGGCGATCGTGCCCTGGCCCGCATTCAGTGACGCCCTCGACTATGAGCTGGAGTTGGCCTGTGTCCTGCTCTCAGGTGGGCGCGACCTGGACCCTGAGTCGGCGCTGGAGGCGATTGCAGGCTACACGGTGTTCTGCGACTTTTCGGCCCGGGATCTCCAGCGCGAGGAGATGCAGGTCCGCCTCGGCCCCGCCAAGTCCAAGGACTTCGCCAGCGGACTCGGGCCGTGGTTGGTGACCGCAGACGAGGTCGAGGACCCGGCCCAGTTGACCGCGGTCGCCTACGTCAATGGCATCGAGGTCGCCCGGGGCCGCCTGGGAGACGCGCGCTGGTCGTTCCCCGAGATGATCTCCTACGCCGCCGGCGCCGAGCCCCTGACAGCAGGGGAGGTTTTCGCCAGCGGGACGGTCGGTGGGGGCAGCGGGCAGGAGGCCGGGCGCCTGCTCGAGCCTGGCGACCGCGTCGACTGCGAGCTGGTGGGATTCGGCACCCTCAGCCACACCATCGGAGCCCGCCACGACGGTGGTGGCGGCTTGGTGGCCAGGGCCCAGCCGGCCGAAGATGGCCAAGCGCCTACAATCTAGAGAATGGGGTCTTGGGCCCCGGTTCCCGGCTGCACTGTTTTGGAGGTTGGCTGTTGGCTCGACGTTCGATGGGTCGTCGTCCCCGGAGGGGTCCGGCGCGGCCCCATGTGGCGCGCGTAACCCCGCCCGAGGAGCAGAAGGAGGAGACCATCGAGCTGGAGGGAACCGTGGTCGAGCCGCTCCCCAACGCCGTCTTCAAAGTGGAGTTGCAGACTGGGCAGACGGTGCTGGCCTACATATCCGGCAAGATGCGCAAGCATTACATCAGGACCCTGATCGGCGACAAGGTCAAGGTTGAGCTGAGTCCATACGACCTGACTCGGGGCAGGATCACCTTCCGCTACAAGTAGGCCGGCAGGGGCCGCAGTTCAGACTCGATGCCCCGAGCGGAGGTCAGACCGGCGGGCCGACCAACTTGACGTGAGCGCGAGCCAGGCCGGATCGCGGCCTCGCTCAGCCGCGCGGAGCGCTCGGGGTTGGCCCCGGGGGAGTCCCCGGATCCTCAGATCGCGGCGGTGGCTGCGGATTCCTCCCGACCTTGTCGAGCAGGCCAGGCGGGCGGGGCATTCTGCTGGCGAGGCCAGCCCGACTGCGGCGGGCCTGGATCTCGGCCAACTTGCGCTGCTCCACCTGGGCGGCCGTGCCATCCCGGTCAGCCGGGTGCCGCGTGTCCCAGTGGCGCACGTAGAAGGCAGCCTTCAGCGCGGTGTAGGGGATGGCGAGGATCCGCCTTTGCCCCAGGCCGGCCTCGACCACATCCCACACCGCCCCAAACCGCTGCAGCGATGCTGGAGTGACCACCTCGGCCCGGAACACCTGGCCGTCGAGGAAGTGCAGGGCGACCCGGGCCAGCTGTCCCTGGTCGCCCTCCGGAAGCGGGGGCACGCCGGTGGCATCGATCTGCCGGACGGCGGTGACAGGCACCAGCGCCTGCCGGGTGTTGCCATCCAGGGAGTGCAGGTCGACCTCCAGGAAGGGGTCGTCCATGTGCAGCAGCGGCACCTCCCCGTAGAGAACCTCCCCATCCAGGAAGGAGACGATCACCTCCGGCACAGGATCTGCAACCTCGCCACCACCTCCCGCCAAAGGCTTGCGGCTGCCCCGGCCCCGGTTCGTCATGGGAACGTTTGGCCGGTGTCACCCCATCGCTACCCGAAGCCTCCCCAGCCGAAGGCCAAGCAGGCTACGGTGTTGACATCATAGGACGGGTGCCGGCGGGCGTTCTCGGCTGGAGGCGAGTTCCCGCGCCCGTCCCGGGTCCGGGATGAGCTCTCGGTCCGGAAACCGGAGTAACAGGGACCGAAATTGACATCTCAGTCCAGCGCCCCTCGGCGAGTTCGCCGCGCCTCCTTCAACTTCCAGTTCGCCCTGATGTTGGTCGGAGTCGGGCTGGCGACGGCGCTGGCCGCAGGCGGTGTTGCCTGGTACGAGACCCAGAACGCGCACTCGCAGCAGATGCTGGAGTCGGGTAGCGGCGCCGCCCGGTTGGGGATCAGCCTGGTCAGGATGGAGACGGCGACCGCCAGCGCGGATTTCGCCTGCGAGGTGGCCGGGCTGGCGCAGACCGCCGCCGGATTCACCGGTGATGGTCAGGCTCTGGCCGCCCTCGCCAAGGCCGACACTGCGACCGTTCACGGCCAGGAGCTGCTCTTCGTAGACGCCGCCAGGCTGGTGGGTGCTCCCGCGCCGGCCACCTCGCTCCCCGGGGTGGCCAGTCTGGTGGCCGCCGCGCGGGCAGCTCCCGCCAGGTGCGCCGCCGGTCGAGGCTCCGGCTTCTTCGCCGCGGCGGCGGGGAGGATCTATGGGGTTGGCGTGGCGCCGGTGGCTGAAGCCGGGCGCCGACTCGGCCTGGTCGTGGTGGTGACCCCGGTCTCAACCGCGACGCTCAACTTCGCGGCCGGGCTCCTGAGTTCGAACTGGCCCAACGCGACTGTCCTGCTGGCGGTCGGCGGAAACGCCAACCTGGCCGGACACCTCGGGGGTGTGCGGCAGCCTGCGGGTGATCCGCTCCCAGCCTCCGTCAGGAGAATTCTGCAGGGCCGACAACAGGTGGGGGAGGCCACTCTGGGCGGGGCCGAGTACGCCGTCGCCGGCCAGGGCCTCACCGACAGCCAGGGCGCGCTGGTGGCGACCTTGGTGGTGGTGGTGCAGTCCTCGGTCCGGGTCGGTCCCAGCGCGGGCCAGTTGGCGATACCGCTGGCGCTGGCCGTGACCGCGGTGCTGCTGTTGGGTATGGTCCTGCTCTTTCTGCTCACGGAGCGGTATCTCAACCGGCCCCTGCGCCGTCTCAACCAGGCGGTGCAGCGGCTGGGGCAGGACGCCTATGCGGATCCCGTCAACATCGACGGTGCCGAGGAGGTCACCCGCCTGGCCGCCAACTTCGAGATCATGCGGCGCCAGCTCCGGCGCCAGCTCCTGCTGGCCACCGGACGTACCGTGATCGCCTCCACCCTGACTGGCAATGTCCCTCTGGAGCAGGCCCTGGCTCAGGTGTTGGCCAGTCTCATGAACCTGCTGGAGGCGGACATGGCGATGATCCTGCTGCCGCCACAGCAACCGACCGGCCAGAGCGTCCTGATCACCAATGGGGTTCCCGGACCCGCTTGGAAGTGGTCGGACCTGGAGGCCAGTGACGGCATCCTGCGCCGGCTGGTGCGTTCCCCCCGGTTCCTGGTCCGCTCCCATCTGGTGCCCGACGAAAAGGGCGCACTGGAGACTCGGATCGGGCTCCGTGACCTCCGTGCGGAGCCCTTGAGGGGGCCGGCACAAGATCTCGGCGTCCTGATCGTGGCGAACCACCGCCGTCCCTACCGGGAGGAGGACACTGCGCTCTGCAAGACCGTCGCCGATCAAGTCGTCGCGGCGGTCACCAAGAGCCTGCAGTTGGCGGCGACCCAACGCGAGGCGACCACGGACGCCATGACCGGCCTCTACAACTATCGCTTCCTGATCAGCTACCTGGATCAGCAGGTGAATGTGGCGGAACGCGCCAACTCCCCGCTTTCGGTGCTGATGCTCGACCTGGACCACTTCAAGGCCATCAACGATTCCTTCGGCCATCCCGTCGGGGACCGCGTTCTACGGGCGGTGGCTGCGCAGATGCTGGACACCATCCGCAAGTCGGACCTCGCCGCTCGCTATGGCGGTGAAGAGTTCGTGGTGGTGATGTCCAACACCAGCAGCGAGGACGCTGTTGTGGTGGCGGAGAAGATCCGAGTGGCGGTGGAGGGGCTGGCGGTCCCGCTCGAAGACGGCGGCGTGGTCAGGCTCACCGTCAGCCTGGGGGGGGTCACCTTCCCCGAGGGCACCAAGGGCGCCCGCAATCTGCTCGACCTCGCCGACCGGGCTCTCTACGCCGCCAAGCGCGGCGGCCGCAATCGAGTCGAGTTCCTGGACCCCAAGGGAGTGGCGGAATCGACCAGCCGCGGCTGACCCCCCCCGAGGTCCGGTAGGATGGCTTCCAGACCATGGACAGAGTGATTGACCTGCGCAGCGACACCGTGACCCGCCCCACCCCGGCGATGAGACAGGCTATGGCCCTGGCTGAGGTCGGAGATGACGTCTTCGGCGAGGATCCGACCGTGCTGGCGCTGGAGGAGCGCGTGGCCAAGCTGTTGGGCAAGGAGTCGGCCCTCTTCTGCCCCAGCGGAACCATGTCCAACCTGATCGCGATCGCGGCCGCCACCGAACGAGGCGATGAGGTCCTGGTCGATGGCGAAGCCCACATCCTCCATTACGAGCTTGCCGGCAGCGCGGTGATAGCGGGGGTGCAGCTGCGCAACTTCGATGCCCCGGGAGCCGGCTGTCCCAGCCCGGAGCAGCTGGGTTCGCTACAGCGGTTGGCCGATCCGACTCACGAGCCGCGCACCGCCCTGCTCTGCTTGGAGCAGACTCACAATCGCCGTGGGGGCACCGTGGCCGAGCCGGAAGCGCTGGCCCGGACCTATGCCGCCGCCGCAGACCTGGGCTTGCGGGTCCACCTCGATGGAGCTCGGCTTGGCAATGCGGCGGCCTATCGAGGAACCTCCATGGCGACCCTCGCGCAGGGGGCCGCCAGCGTCACCTTCTCGCTTTCGAAGGGGCTCGGATGTCCCGTGGGATCGGTCTGGGCGGGCACCCAAGGGGCGCGGGAACGAGCCCACGTCTGGCGCAAGCGCCTGGGTGGGGGCATGCGCCAGGTCGGCGTGCTTGCGGCAGCTGGGCTGTGGGCGCTGGATGAGCAGTTGCCCAAACTGGGTGAGGACCATATCAAGGCGCGCCAGCTGGCCGAGATGCTGGCTGACGTGGCCGCCCTTCGCTCTGATCCGGCCGCGGTGCAGACCAACATCGTCCTGCTGCAGACCGAATCGGGGCGGGCGGAGTCACTGGTGGCGCAGGCGGAGGCGGCGGGGGTGAGGTTGGTTGCCTTCGGCCCGCAGACTGTACGCGCCGTCATGCATCTTGACGTCAGCGTGGCCGACGTCGAGGACGCGGGGCGCCGGCTCCGCAGCCTTTTCGCGGCTTAAGCGAGCAGCCAGCGGTAAGGGGCGCACGAAAAAGGGGCGGACCCGTGGGTCCACCCCTGGTTCATGCGAGCACTTTGCGGGTCAGCTGGAGGCCGGCGCGCTCCCCGTGGCCAGGGTCACACGGCCGCGGCGACGAGCGCCGCTCCGTCCGGCTGACTTCTCCGTGGCCGGCGCCGCGCTGCGGGTGCTCCGCCGCGGGGTGCTAGCCGCGCTCCGAGCGCTGGTGGCTCGCGCCGGACCGGAGCGTCGGGCAGAGGTCGCGCTGCGGGCGCTGGTGGTGCGCCTGGCCGGCGTCGCGCTGCCGGCGGTGGTGGTGCGCCTGGTCGGCGTCGCGCTGCGGGCGGTGGTGGTGCGCCTGGTCGGCGTCGCGCTGCGGGCGGTGGTGGTGCGCCGGGCCGGCGTCGCGCTGCGGGCGGTGGTGCTGCGCCGGGTCGGCGTCGCGCTGCGGGCGGTGGTGCTGCGCCGGGCCGGCGTCGCGCTGCGGGCGGTGGTGGTGCGCCTGGTCGGCGTCGCGCTGCGAGCGCTGGTGGTGCGCCTGGTCGGCGTCGCGCTGCCGGCGGTGGTGCTGCGCCTGGTCGGCGTCGCGCTGCGAGCGCTGGTGGTGCGCCTGGTCGGCGTCGCACTGCGGGCGGTGGTGCTGCGCCTGGTCGGCGTCGCGCTGCGGGCGGTGGTAGTGCGCGTCCGGGTGGGGCTGCTGCGGCGAGCCGTTACCCGCACTGCGGTCGCGCCCCGGTTCATGGCCGCATCCAGCTTGCGCTCGATATCGCCCAGCCGCCGCTCCAGCGACTTCAGCTGAGCCGCCAGGCTCTTGTTGAGAGCAGCGGGCGACATCCGCGCCACTGGGGTGCGGGTGGTCCGCCGGGCGGTGGTCCGCTTGGGGGTTGCGCTCTTTGCCGTGGTCCTGCGCGCCGCAGGTTTGCGCGTGGTGCGACTGACTGTTCGCGCAGTGGTGCGCTTGGTGCCAGTCCTCCTGGTGGTACGGGGCATCTACGATCTCCTCGTGATTTCAGCGGCGAATCCTGTCGCCGCGCTGTGGGTCCTAACCAGTGCAGGGCCGATCCGTCGAGATGGCAGAACCGGTGCAACCAGCTTGCCGCCACGTCGATTGCGTTTATTGTTACACATGGGCGCGAAACGCGCGCGTATTGAAGTCCCCACGATGGTTAAGTCCGGCGCGCATCCGTCGCCGTAGGTGGCGCTGCGGGAGCCACGCGCAAGTTGGCGATAGCCCATATACTGAGCCCGTGAGTGCGGCCCCGAGTGAGAGTTTGATCGAGGACCTGTACGCCACCGGCCAACATCGGGTCGACCAGGCGGCCGAATTTCTGCACCTGGATGATGACCTGCACGCGGTGCTGCGGGAGGTCAAGCGGGTCCTTCAGGTTCACTTCCCACTCGTCCGTGACGACGGGGCTGTCGAGGTGTACACCGGCTATCGAGTCCACCACAGCATTGCGCGCGGACCGGCCAAGGGGGGCATCCGCTACGAGCGTGACGCGACCCTCGAGGGCGCCAAAGCCCAGGCCATGTTGATGAGCTGGAAGACCGCCGTCATGTCGTTGCCGTTCGGGGGTGCGGCGGGCGCGGTGGAGGTCAACCCGAGCGAGCTGAGTGCCCGCGAGCTGGAGCGGCTGACCCGACGATTTACTACCGAGATCGGGTTGCTGCTGGGCCCGGAGCGCGACATCCCGGCGCCTGACATCGGCACGGGTCCGCAGGTGATGGCCTGGATGATGGACACCATCTCCATGCACCAGGGGTTCTCGGTGACCGCCTCCGTCACCGGCAAGCCCCTGGCGGTGGGAGGTTCGGTGGGGCGGGTCGAGGCCCCTGGCCGGGGCTTGGCTGCGGTCTTGATGCACACCATCCGCAACACCGGTCTCACCCTCGAGGGTGCGGCGGTGGCGGTGGAGGGCTTCGGGTCGGTGGGGGCGACCTGCGCTCGCATGCTGGTGGAGGCGGGCTGCCGCGTGATCGCGGTGTCCGACCACGCGGGTGGCTGGCACAACGGGGCCGGCCTGGACATCGCCGCTTTGCAGCGCCTGAAGCGCGAAGGTAGCCACCTGGGTGACGGCGGTGTTCCCGGCGAGGCCATCAGCCGCGAGGAGTTGCTGGCACTGCCGGTAACGGTGCTGGTACCCGCCTCGGTGGAGAGCGTCATCAATTCGCAAAATGCCGCGCAGGTGCGGGCTCGCATTGTGGCTGAGGGCGCCAACGGACCGGTCACCCCACGAGCGGAGGAGATCCTATCGGAGGACGGCATCGTGGTGGTTCCCGACATCCTCGCCAATGGGGGTGGCGTGACCGCATCCTACTTCGAGTGGGTGCAGGATCTGCAATCGTTCTTCTGGGACGAAGAGGAAATCAACTCTCAGCTGGCGCGGGCGATGCTGCGGGCCAGTGACCATGTCTGGGGATTCGCCGCCCACAACCACATCTCGCTGCGTCAAGCTGCCTACGCGATCGCCATCGGCAGGGTGGCGCGTGCCGCCAGCGCCAGAGGGGTCTATCCCTGAGCCGCTAAGGCTCGCCGACCGGCGCCGCTTCGCCGGGGCGGCTTCAGGGCCGAGACTTCAGTCGGTCAGCGAACCAGGCTGAGGTGGTGGCCACGAGCCGGCTCACGTCCGGGTTGGTACTCGAAGCGGTACCCGGCGCTGATCACCACATGGATGTACTGTGGCCCCTCCAAATGGCCCTGGATCTTGCGCCGCAACCGGTAGAGATGCGCATCCAGGGAGTGCACCTGGTAGGGGTCACGGCGGCGCCAAACCTCGGCGATAAGTTGCGGGCGTGACACCACCCGGCCGGCGTTGCGGGCCAGGGTCATGAGGATCCCGAACTCGGTGGGAGTCAGCAGCACCGGGCGGTCGTCGCGCCGCACCTCATGACGTCCCAGGTCGATCGAGAGGCCGGGAAATTGAAGGCGGTCCTCGCCCCCAGCCTGGCGGAGCTGACGGGCGCGGCGGAGGCGGGCATTGATGCGAGCCACCAGTTCCCGGACCTCGAAGGGCTTGCGCATGTAGTCGTCGGCGCCGACCTCCAGCCCGATGACCACGTCCTCGGACTCCTGCAGGCAGGAGACCATCATCACGGTGGACTTGAAGCCGGCAGCGCGCAGCCGCCGGCAGACCTCGATACCGCTCATGTCGGGCAGCACTAGGTCCAGCAGGATGAGGTCGGGCTCACTCTCCAGGGCCAGCCGCAGCCCGGCCGCGCCGCTGGCGGCGGTGGTCACCTCGTAGCCGTTCTCCGCGGCGATCAACTCCACCAGCTGCAGCATGGCTGGGTCATCATCGATGACCATCAGCTTGGCGCTGGGGTTGACGACCGCGGCGACGGGGGGCTCCCAGTGGCGGTCGTCGGCGGTGGCCTGAATCACCTGGCGATTGTGTCCCGGCAGGGGCTGAAGTCGAAGTCCGGGAACGACAACGGCTGCGTAACAAGCTCCGCGCCCGGTGTGACGGGAGATGGCGTGATGGCCGGCTGGGGTAGGATGTGGTGGGCAGGGCGAAGGAGACCCGATGAAGACACCGATGGCGGGGTGGGCACGGCGCCGCAAGGTGGGCACGGCCTTGGCCGGGATCGGCGTGATCCTGGTCCTGGTCGGGGTCGGAGTGCTGGTGCCGCCACTGCTCGGAGTGCTGCATCGGGGCAGCAACGATCACCAGTTGCTCAAAAGCTGGCTCGGGCCCAACGGGGCCCTGACCCAGGTCATCCCCTCCCAGCGCGAAAACCCAGCCGGCTCCTCCTCTCCGGCGACCGTTCCCGCTTGCGGGAGCGGGTCGCCCAGTTCAGAGTTCGCGCTGCTCGGCTTCCCCAGTCTCCCCGGCATTGAGGGTGTGGCCGGCAATGGGAACTGGTCGATGCTTACCCAGCGGTCGGTGGTGCACTACGCCGACTCACCCGGCCCGGGGCAGGTTGGCAACATGCTGATCGCGGTGCACCGGGAGCCCAACTTCGAGCCCCTGGGCACGCTCAAGGTGGGCGACCCGATCGTGGTCACCAGCCGCAGTTGCCAGCAATTCACCTACACCATCACCCAGATCTGGGTGGAGAGTCCGGCCCAGGTGACTCAGCTGCAAGCCCTGAGCGGTGCCAGCTACTTGACCGTGATCACCTGCACTCCGCTCTGGGTCGACACCTCCCGGATTGTGATTCGAGCTCTCCTGACCGGGCGTTGAGCAGCGGTCGCCCTGCCCTTCGGCCGGTGGGGCAACACCACATGACGTGCCTCGGGAAGCACCCGCCCACTAGATAGGGGACGATCAGAGCCAGTCTGGTATGCTCAAACCCGGGGTGGCACACGCTTAGGTGGTCCCCGTGCACCCGCATACGGAGGTGGCCCGGCTTGGACATTGAACTGGGAAGAGGTAAGCGGGCGAGGCGGGCCTACGGCTTCGACGAGGTCGCTCTGGTGCCCGGCAAGGTGACCATAAACCCGGATGAGATCGACATCTCCTTGCAAATCGGCGAAGTTGAGATTCCGATCCCGATCCTGGCCGCCGCGATGGACGGGGTGGTCGACCCCCACTTCGCCCAGGAGATGGGCAAACTGGGCGGGGTTGCGGTGCTGAATCTGGACGGGATCAACTGCCGCTACGAGGACACGGCGGCCGTGTATGAGGAGATCGCCGAGGCTCCCAGGGAGAGGATCAACACCCTCCTGCAGGAGCTCTACCGGCAGCCGGTCAAGGACGAATTGATCTCCCGCCGGATCGAGCAGATCAAGGAAGCCGGCGTCATCTGCGGGGTCTCGACCAGCCCCGCCGAGGCCGAGCATCGGCTTCCGATCGTGACCGAGGCGGGGGCCAACCTGTACTTCGTTCAGGGCACCGTGCTCACCGCACGCCACATCTCTCGCTCCTACCGCCAGCTCGACTTCAGCCATCTGGCGGCGGCGGCGACGATCCCGGTGGTGGTAGGCAACTGCGTGGAGTACTACACCGCCCTGGAGCTGATGGCGACCGGGGTCGACGGGATCCTGGTGGGGGTGGGTCCGGGCGCCGCCTGCACCACCCGTGGCGTGCTCGGGATCGGGGTGCCCCAGGTGACCGCGACCGCCGATGTGGCGGCTGCTCGCAACGACCACCGGCGCACCGGCGGCAAGCCCGTCACGGTGATCACGGATGGCGGAATGAGGGTCGGCGGTGACGTCACCAAGGCTCTGGCGTCCGGGGCGGACGGGGTCATGATTGGCTCGGTCTTCGCGTCGGCGCAGGAGGCTCCCGGCCGGGGCCACCACTGGGGTATGGCGACTCCCGATCCCAACTTGCCCCGGGGCACCCGGATCAAGGTGGGCACCAGGGCCACCCTGAAGGAGCTCCTGGTAGGCCCGGCTCGGGTCGATGACGGCAGTCAGAACCTGGTGGGGGCGATCAAGTCAGCCATGGGCGTCTGCGGGGCCAGGACGATCACGGAATTCCAGGAGACCGAGATGGTGGTGGCTCCGGCCATCCTCACCGAGGGCAAGCTCTTCCAACAGGCCCAGCAGGTCGGGATGGCGCGTTGATGGCCGGGAGCGGGGGGTGCCGGTGATCGCCGCCGTCCCGCCCGCGTCAGACCTGGCGCCCCAGCCCCCGCCTTCAGAGCTGGCCTTCGACAGCGTCCTGGTGCTCGACTTCGGCTCCCAGTACAGCCAACTGATTGCCCGCCGGATCAGGGAGTTGAAGGTCTACTGCGAGCTGGTTCCCGGGACCACCTCGGCGGCCGAGATCAGCCGCCACCGGCCCCGCGGGTTGGTCTTGAGCGGCGGTCCGGCGAGCGTCTACGATCAAGGCGCGCTCCATCCCGATCCCGCCATCTACGATCTGGGTCTGCCGATCCTGGGGATCTGTTACGGCATGCAGTTGCTGGCTCATGATCTGGGAGGCAGGGTCAAGCCCGCCACCAAGCGGGAGTACGGCCTGGCCTCGGTGGTGGTGGACAGCGAGGACGGGCTGTTCGCCGGACTGCCCCAGGAGATGCCGGTCTGGATGAGTCACGGCGATGTGATCGAGCAGCTGCCTCCAGGCTATCGGGCCGTGGCCCACACCCTCAACAGCCCGGTAGCGGCCATGGCAGGGCCGGGCGGCCGGGTGGGCATCCAGTTCCACCCTGAGGTCGCCCACACACCTCAGGGGGCGGCGATGCTGGCCAACTTCCTGTATCAGACCTGCGGTTGCCAGCCCAATTGGGAGGCGACCAGCTTCGTCGACCAGTCGATCGCCGAGATCCGGGGTCGCGTCGGCGACTCCCAGGTGATCTGCGCGCTCTCAGGAGGCGTCGACTCGGCGGTGGTGGCCACCCTGGTGCATCGGGCGATCGGGGATCAGCTCACCTGCATCTTCGTCGACAACGGCCTACTTCGGCGCGGAGAAGCAGATCGGGTAATCGACGTGCTCACCCGCAACATGCGCATGAAGATCATCCGGGTGGAGGCCGAGGCCAGGTTCCTCGATGCCCTGGCCGGAGTGGTGGACCCGGAGGAAAAACGCCGGATCGTTGGCCGCGAATTCATCGCCGCCTTCGAGGAGGAGACGGGGCGCTTGGGGGCGGTCCCATTTCTGGCTCAGGGGACGCTCTACCCGGACGTCATCGAGAGCACCTCGGCGGACACTTTCGGGGCCCACAAGATCAAGACGCATCACAATGTAGGGGGCCTTCCCCTGGGCATGCGCTTCCAGCTGGTGGAGCCGCTCCGCTACCTCTTCAAGGATGAGGTGCGCCGGGTTGGACGGGCCCTGGGCCTTCCGGATGACCTGGTCATGCGCCAGCCATTCCCGGGGCCGGGGCTGGCGATCCGGATCATCGGCGAGGTCAATCGGGAGCGTCTGGAGACGGTCCGAGGCGCTGACTGGGTCGTCATCGACGAGATCAAACACAGTGGGCTGTACGGCCAGGTCTGGCAGAGCTTCGCCATCCTGACGCCGGTCAGCAGTGTGGGGGTGATGGGTGACTTCCGCACCTACGCCAATGTGGTGGCGGTCCGAATCGTCACCTCCGAGGATGGTATGACCGCCGATTGGGCGCGAGTGCCCTACGACGTCCTGGCCGACATCAGCCGCCGGATCGTGAACGAGGTGCCGGGTGTCAACCGCGTCGTCTACGACATCAGCAGCAAGCCGCCCTCGACCATTGAGTGGGAGTGAGCGCAGCCCACGCCGCTCGGGGATTGCACGTCCTGGTGGTGGGTGGTGGGGGCCGGGAACACGCACTGGCCTGGGCCTGCTCCCGCAGTCCCCTGGTGAGCCGAGTGAGTTGCAGCCCCGGCAACCCCGGCACGGCGGCGCTGGGATCCAACTGGAGCATCGCCGCCACTGATCCCGCCGGGATCACCAAGCTGGCCGGGTCGGAGTCGGTCGATCTGGTCATCCTGGGTCCGGACGCAGCGGTGGCAGCCGGCGTCGGCGACGCCCTTGCGGCCGCCGGGATCCGCTGCTTCGGTCCCACCCGGGCCGCCGGGGAGCTGGAGACCAGCAAGTCGTTCGCGAAACGCCTGATGGCAAAGGTGGGAATCGCCACTGCCCCCTTCACGGTGTTCGACGACCCTGCCGAGGCGCTCCGCGAGCTCCGCCGCCGGGACGGCCCGGTGGTGGTGAAGGCGGACGGGCTGGCCCTGGGCAAGGGGGCGTTCGTCTGCCAGAGCCCGGCGGAGGCGGCGGTGGTCGTCGACCGCCTGATGGTGAGGGCTGAGCTGGGCGACGCCGGTAGGACGGTTGTGATTGAGGACTGCCTCCCTGGCGAGGAGGTCTCCCTGTTCGCCATCTGCGATGGGGAGAGGGCCGTGATGCTGCCCCCGGTGTGTGATTACAAGCGCGCTCTCGACGGTGATCTGGGCGCCAACACCGGGGGCATGGGCGCCTACTCGCCACCCCGGGTGGCAGCCTCGGAGGACTTGAACAGGCGCGCCCTGGCCGAGATCGTGACCCCCACGCTGGCCGAGATGGCGCGGCTGGGGCGACCGTTCCAGGGCTGCCTGTACGTCGGCGGGATGCTGGTCGGGGACAGGCTCAGTGTCCTGGAGTTCAACGTCCGTTTTGGGGACCCCGAAACCGAGGTACTGCTGCCGCTCCTGGCCGACCCCGTGCCGCTGCTGTGGGGGGCGGCGTCGGGGGAGCTGGGCTCGGCGCTGTCCTCCGCCGGCCCGTTAGCGGCGTCGGTGGGCGTGGTGGCGGTCAGAGAGCCATACCCGGAAGCGGTCCAGACCGGCGGCTTGGTGGAGGGACTGGAGGCCGCCGAGGCCCTCGGCTGTCTGGTCTTTCAGATGGGGACCAGCGCGGCCGCCAAGGGTGCGGTCGAGGTTGGCGGCGGCCGAGTTCTAATCTGCGTCGGCACCGGGGTCGACCTTCCGGCCGCTCGAGGGGCGGCCTATGCGGGGCTGGGCCAGATCAACTTTGCGGGGATGCGGTTCCGCTCCGACATCGCCGCCTGATTGGCGGGGCCGGCATCTGGGTACCAAAGCAGCGCATGACAGATCTCGAAGACGCAGGCCAGGCGGACTCCGAATCGGCTCGGTTGAAGCTGCAGGCCAAGCTGGCGGAGCTCACCTCAGAACTGGCCGACCTGAGCTTGGGCCTGGCGGTGCCCACCGCTCCGGTGCAGTATGGCAAGCGCGCCGGAGACCACATCTCGGAGGTCTCGGAGCGGCTCGCCAGGTCTCGGGCCGGCGAGGAGCTGGAGAAGCTGTCCGATCAGGTGCGAGCCGCCCTGAGCCGGCTGGCCAGCGGTGGCTACGGCCGTTGCGAGCGCTGCGGCGCGGCCATTCCGGAGGGCCGCCTGGAGGCGCTCCCGTGGGCGATTAGATGTGTGGAGTGCGCCGCGATCCGAGACCCAAGGAGAGGCAGCTGACCAGATCCCTGGCGGCTCCCGGTGGCATCAGCGGGTGAGGTCAGGGGATCGCGGGTACCCACCGTTCCGGCCGAGCCTGGCCGCCGGCCGGGGGCCGGAGCCCCTCCCGGATCGCTAGTCCGCAGCTGGCCCCGATCCGATTGGCGCCGGCGCCGATCGTCGCCAGAGCGTCCTGCGTGGTGCGGATTCCGCCACTGGCCTTGACTCCTGTCTCCGGCTTGAGCACTGACCGCAGCAGCTCGATGTTGGCGGCCACAGTGGGGCGCCGATGGAGACCCGTGGAGCTGCTTGAAGTCATGATGAAATCCGCCCCGCCCCGCTGAGAGGGCGGTGTCCACCGACTCCTTGGCATCCAACAGCCGTACCTCGAGGTTCACCTTGAGCACGACCGCGGCCGGGAGCGGCCTACCGACCTCCGCCACCTCGTCGCGGATCGCCGGGTACTCACCAGCCCGGGCCTCTGCGGGCGGGCCGCCCGCAGCGCGAGTTGCCATCCGGCTCCGCTGAGGTTGGATCATGCGGATGCCGGGCGGACTCCGAGACGAGGGCCGGAATTGTGGCCGCTGCGGTGGTGCTGCCGGACGGCGGCGGCGGGGATCCCGGCACTGCTCCCCCGCCTCTGGTGGGGAGGTCCCCGCGGTGCCTCAGCTCGGCAGGCGATGGCCGAGGCCCGCTAATCTGGGCAGGCTATGCCTGCTGTCGGACTGATCGAGAGCTGCCTCCGTCACGGGCAGCAGACGCTGCTCTCAAGCCGCCTGAGAACTCGCCACATGGTCACCCTGGCCGAGGAGTTGAACGCCAGCGGCCTGGCCGGCTTGGAGGTGTTCGGCGGAGCCACCTTCGGGGTCGCCCTGAGCAACCTTCGAGAGGATCCCTTCGAGCGGCTGCGAGCGGTCCGGGCCGCCACTTCGCTGCCTTTGTACGGCCTGATTCGGGGCCAGTCGCTGGTGGGGAGCCGGCCGGTCCCGGACGAGGTGGTCGACCTCTTCATCGCCACCGTCGCTGAGCTTGGGCTGGACGTCTTTCGCTGCTTTGATCCCCTCAACGACGTGCGCAACCTGGCCCGGGTGGTGGATGCGGTCCGGGCCTCCGGCAAGCGCGCCGAGGCCGCCCTCGTTTACGCCGAGAGCCCGGTTCACTCCGCCGAGGGCTTCGTGCGCCTGGGCATGAACCTGGCCGGTATGGGCTTCCAGAGCCTCAGCCTCTTTGATCCCGCCGGAATGCTGGGTGCCGGCAGCGCCCGGGCGATCGTGTCCGGACTGGTCAAGGAGACTGGCCTTCCGGTCAGTGTCCACTGCGCCACCATCACCGGCCAGGCGGCGTTCGCCTACCTGGCGGCCGCCGAGGCGGGCGCCAGCTCGCTCGATGTCTGCCTGTCGCCCCTCGCCGGGGGCGCCTCGCTCCCTGGCACAGAGGGTGTTCTGGCCGCCCTGCGGGGCACCGAGATGGCTCCCCAGGTCGACCCCACCGCGGTTCTGGCCGCCGCCGACACTCTGGACGCGCTGATGCCCCTCTATGAGCTCGTGGCAGACCCCAGCGGGTGGCAGCTGGACTCCAGCACGCTGCGGACCCAAATGGCCCCATCGGTCCAACAGCACCTGCTCTGGGAGTGCGAGGCCCAGGGGGTTGGGGAGCGGATCCCCGCCGTGGTGGAGGAGATCGCCCGGGTCCGGGCCGACATGGGCTATCCAGCCTTGATCAGCCCGGTGGCGGAGGTGGTGGTGAGCCAGGCGGTGGCGAATGTGGCCTCCCAAGACCGCTACCTCATCGTGGGCCAGGACTTGAAGGACTACTTCCTGGGGCTGTTCGGCGCCCCTCCCGGGCCCGCCGACCCCGAGATCCGGCGCCTCGTGATCGGCACCGAGGAACCGATCACGGTCCGCCCTGGAGACGTCCTGGAGCCACTGCTGGGGGATGCCCGCCGACGCATGGTCAAGCATCAGTTGGGGGATCCCTCAGACGAGCAGCTGCTGGAATTCGTCCTCTTTCCAGAGGCGACCGCGGCCACCATGAGAGGGGACCTGCGGGGCGAGCGCCTCGGCGACGAGCCCGAGCTGGAGCCGGCGGCTGCCGAGGGGGTCCAGGTGGCGCCGGTCGTGGATGGGGGTGACCTCAGCGAGCCGATCGGGGACGCCGCGGGGATCCCGGCGCCAGCCGCCCCAGCTTCCAGCCCGGTGCCGGTGGTGGAGGAGGCCGTCCCATCCCGAGAGTTCACAGTCGAGGTCGACGGCGAGCTCTTCGAGGTCAAAGTGATAGCCCGGGACCTGGGGTTCGCCACCTCCAGCGGCGCTCCGCGGCCGTCGGCGGCGTCTGGAGGCGGAGCCGTGAAGGCGCCTATGCAGGGCCTGATCGCGAGAATCCCGGTCAAGGTTGGCGACCACGTCGAGGTCGGCCAGACGGTCGCGGTCCTGGAGGCGATGAAGATGCAGAACGACATCCCCTCCGACCTCGCCGGCGTCGTCCAGGCGGTCAACGTGGCCGAGGGGCAGGTGGTGAGCCGGGGCGACTCCCTGGTGACCATCGCCTGAGGCAGAGCCAGGTGTTCGACACGGTGCTGGTGGCCAACCGAGGGGAGATAGCGGTCCGTGTGATCCGGGCCTGTCGCGACCTTGGGCTGCGCTCGGTGGCGGTGCACTCCGAGGCGGACCGGGGAGCCTTTCACACCCGCCTCGCCGACGCTGCCGTGGAGATCGGACCCAGCCCGGCCACTCAGTCCTACCTCAACCTGGACCGGCTCATAGGCGCCGCCCAGGAGAGCGGCGCCCAGGCGATCCACCCCGGTTACGGGTTCCTGTCCGAGAGCCCGCGCCTGGCCCAGGCCTGCGCCGACCACGGCCTGACTTTCATCGGGCCCTCGGCAGACGCCATGGCTGCCATGGGCGACAAGGTCACGGCCCGGGGCAGGATGCAAGCCGCTGGCGTCCCGGTGGTGCCGGGGACAGACGCCATCTCAGATCCGGGAGCCGCCATCGAGGCCGCTCGCCAGATCGGTTACCCGATCCTGGTCAAGGCTTCCGCAGGCGGGGGTGGCATCGGCATGCGCGCGGCCCGGGACGAGGATGAGCTGAAGTACGCCATTCAGGTCTGCAGCGACGCGGCGGCCCGCTCGTTCGGAGACCCGCGGGTCTTCCTGGAGCGGCTGGTCGACGAGCCCAGGCACATCGAGATCCAGGTGCTGGCCGACTCCCACGGCAACACGATCCACCTCGGGGAGCGGGAATGCTCGATCCAAAGACGCCACCAAAAGCTACTGGAAGAGAGCCCATCCACCGCGGTCACCGAGGAGATGCGGCAGCGCATGGGAGAGGCCGCCGTCAAGGCCGCCCGCGCGGTCGGCTACCTCAACGCGGGCACCGTGGAGTTCATCGAGTCCCGCGGCTCCTTCTACTTCCTGGAGATGAACACCAGGCTCCAGGTGGAGCATCCGGTGACGGAGCTGGTCACCGGCGTGGACCTGGTGGTGGCCCAGTTGCGGATCGCGCTGGGTGAGCCTCTGCCGCTCACCCAGGAGCAGGTGCGCCAGGAGGGCTGGGCAATCGAGTGCCGCGTCAACGCCGAGGACCCCTGGGAGGACTTCCTGCCCACCCCCGGCCGCGTCGTCGCCTACCACGAGCCCTCGGGGCCAGGGGTCAGGGTGGATAGTTCCCTGGCCGGGCCGGGGGTGGTCAGCCCGTTCTACGATCCCATGATCGCCAAGCTGGTGGTCCACGGGGCGACCCGCGAGCAGGCTGCGGCCAGGGCCCGTCGAGCGCTCTACGAGTACTGGATCGGGGGCATCACCACCAATATTCCGTACCATGCGGTCCTGCTCGAGGACCCCGACTTTCTGGCGGGTCGGCTCACCACCGAGTTCATCCCCACCCATCCCGACCTGATGGGCAGGGCCCGCGACTGGCAGCGGCAGCAGGCCCAGGTGATGGCCCAGTTTGGGACCGATCGGCGCCGGCTGGCGGCGATGGCCGCCGCGCTGGCGGCGGCGGGAGCCTAGGGCGAACTGAGAATCTCGCCCCACTGCGACCTGCCCGTGTGCCCCGACCCCACCCACTGGGGGCCGGTCTCAGCCGATGGGGACGGCCGGCAGGGAGAGTTGGTAGGGGACGGAGATGGCGTTGTGGTTGACGTCAGCCAGGGGAGCGCTCACCGTGAGCACCAGGGGCCCCGGCGGCAGATGGACGGCGGTGACCGTCAGCTGGCGAGTTGAGGTCTGGTAGCTGATCTGCAGATTGCCGACCGCCTGTCCGCCGTCGGTCAGGGTGATCGACTGGGGCCCTATCGTGACCGGGTCCAAGTCCGAGTCGAATTGGAGCAGGAAGGTGGTGGCGCCGGAGGCGCTGGTGGAGGTTGTCGCGTTCAGGACCAGGGGGCCGCTCGGCAGCGTGGTCAGCTGGCCCTGGCTGAGAGCGGAGATGAGAGGGCTGGCGCCGCCCAGGGCAACTGTGACCTGCTCCTGTAGGTAGGCCGCCGGGCTGTTGGCGGTGGCATCCTGAACCAGCTCCAGATCCACCTGATAGGTCTCGGATCCGGCGCTCGTCGGGGCGCTGGAGACCGCATAGAAGCGGTCGAAGGCCCCGGGCAGGAGCTGGGAGGACGGTATCGATAGGTTCGGCGCCAAGAGCCCCGCGATCGCGGCCAGGGCGGTCGGTCCAGCGGTGACCTGGAGCTGGGCCAGCTGGCTGGCGGTGGCGATCGCGCTCGCCGCCAGGCCACCGGCGCTGGATGCCTGGGGTAGGTTGGACAGCTGCATCGAGAGAATGTCGCTGGCGCCCGAGGGTGAGCTCTCCAGGGCCGAAAGCTCGCTGCCGAAGGGGGCCCAAACCGGCTGGCTCATGCCGGTTCGAGTCGAGAGCAGGGCGCTGGTCCCCGTGGCGACATCCACCGCGCCCACCTGGCTCCCGGTTCCCGGGGTGTCGGCGACGTAGGCGATATCGCTGCCGCCCGGGCTGTACCCGAGTTGGCTGAGTCCGACTCCGGCCGGCGCCACCAGCAGCTGCTGGGGTTGGGCGCCAGATGCGGCTGTCAGATCGATGACCTGATGCCCGTCCTGCTCAGCCACGTAGGCCAGAATGTCGCCGACCGGTGACCACGTCGGAATGCCCTGGAGCCCGGGTACCGGCTGGGAGGATCCGCTGCTCAGGTTGTACACCGTGGGCACCCCGGCTGGCGCTGAGAACAGGGACTGGCCATTTGGGGAGATCGAGAAGTAGCCGCTTGCTCCCAGCTTGACGAACGGGAAGACGCTCAGAGTCTGGCCGTCCAGGTTGACCTCGAAGAGATGTCCCTCGGACGAGTAGAGCAGCGCGCTGTCGTTGATCCACGCCGCCTGAGGGCTGGGGTAGCTGCTGCTGGCCAGGGACAGAGGCTGGCCTTGGCCGCCGATCGGTGCCACCTCCAGGGTGGCGGTCCCAGACGTAGTGGGGGCCCAGTAGGCGAGGTTCTGGCTATCGGGCGAGGCCACCGGGCCCAGGGCGTTTCCGGCCAGCGCCACTGGCGGGCTGGTCAGGGCGTAGATCACCCCGCCCGGGGGAGCTGCGGTGAGGGCGCCCGCCGTGGATGGGGTTCCGACCGGCGGCGTGGCAGCGCTGGAGCCGGTGGTGTCCGGCAGCTGGGTGCCCTGGGCCACCACCGGACCGGTGGCCAGCAGCAGCAGCTCTCCGTCGGGAGCGTAGCTCAAGCTCTCCGCGCCGGTGGCGGCGGCGACCCGGTCGATGGCGACCAGCGAGGGGGGGTACCCGAGTGCGGTGGAGGAAGTCGGCACGGTCCCGAACGGGATCACGATGTTGGACAGCGGCGTGGCGCCACTCTGGGCCTTGGCGGCGTAGCGGGGGATGCTGACCACGTAGGAAACATTGGGCACCAGGTCGTGGCGGGGAGCGAGCACCAGGGTCTTGGGGTCCGGCCATCTGGCCTGGAAGGAGACGGCGGGATCGATCTTGAGTCCATGGACCACACTCGTCTCCACCATCGGCAGGTTGAAGCTCAGCTGGATCGCCTGGGCAACCGGGACCCGTGGGTTTCCCTGCACCGAGGCCCGCACCGTCACCGACCTGGCGCCGGGGGGGAGCACCACCACCGACACCAAGACCAAGGAGAGCATGGCCAGGCCGGCGATGCCCATGCCGGTGCCCAGAGCGAGGCCGAATCGGCGGCGTCGGGGGGGCCTCGAGGGGGAGTGGAGTCGCGCTTCCTCCATCAGGCTGGCGCGCAGGTGAGCCCGGTACCCGGGGTCGGGCTGCGGTCGGGGTCCGGACCGGACCGCTGCGTGGATCTCATCCGCCGTCGCCATCAGGTGCTGCTCTTTGCCGCTGGGATCCAGTTCCAGGATCTCCCAGAGCTCGGGATCCACCCCCTCGGGAGGGGTGGTGCGGCGTCGCAGCCAGTTGGGGAACTCAGCCACGATTTCCATCCGTGCCGTCTGCCCGGCTGGTCAGGAGTCGTTGGCGCAGGCTGGCGGTGCCTCTGAAGATGAGCAGTTTCACCGCCCCTTCCGTCTTGCCCATGATGACCCCGATCTGGGCGAGCTTGAGATCCTCCCCATACTTCAGACCCATCGCGATCCGCTGCTGCTCTGGAAGGGCATCGATGAGGTCCCAGATGGCCTGGACCCCCATCCGACGGGCCACCTCGTCCTCGACCGCTGGGGTGGGGTCGACCGGCTCGGGCACCTCGTCCAGGCTGTCCTCAGCCCGCCGACGGGAGCGGTAGTGGTCGGTGATGGCGTTGACAGCGATCTGGTAGAGCCAGGCGGAGAAGGGATGGCCGGAGTGCTGGTAGCGCGGCAGCGCCCGCAGCGCCTTGAAGAAGACCTCGCTGGTGATGTCTTCAGCCAGGGGCTGGCTGCGGACCCGGGAGGCCACGTATCGGTAGATCTGGGGGAAGTACTGGTCATAGAGCTCGCCGAAGTATTCGGGGTCCTCCTTGGCCCTGGCGATCAGAGCCTCCTCATGATCGCTGGGGAGACTCATAGTCAGGCTCGTCCTCTCTGTGCCATCAACGCAGGCTTCGACAGTCCGGTTACGGCAAGGAGCGGGCTGGCCACCCATCAAAGGTAACCGCAAGCCAAGGCCGGTAGAGGAGCCCGCCACTGCGACCCTATACTGGCTGGAGTTGATGATCCTCGAGCCGCTCCAGCGCTCAGCCCGGGCCCTCGCGAATGATCGATAGGTACGCACCCCCTGACCTGCGCGCCCTGTGGTCCGATGAGGCCAGGGTCCGGCTCTGGCTGCAAGTTGAGTTGGCGGTCTGCCAGGCTCGCGCCGACCTGGGGGAGATAGCCCAGCCAGAGATGGCCGCGCTGAATCGTGCCACCGCTCCCAGCCTGACCCGGCTGAGGGAGCTGGAGGCGGAGCAGGGGCACGACCTGGCCGCCTTCGTTAGCGCGGTCCAGGAACAGCTCGGACCCGAGGGCCGGCTGCTCCACCTGGGCCTCACCAGTCAGGACGTGGTGGACACCACGCTCGCGCTCCAGGTGCGCCAGGTCGCTGACATCCTGGCTCAGGATCTGGCCAGTCTGGACCAGGTGCTGGCGGACCTCGCCCGGCGCCACCGCGGCACCCCCATGATGGGCAGGACCCATGGCATGCACGCCGAGCCGTTGACCTTCGGCTTCGTGATGGCCAACCACCTGGACGAGCTGCGCCGGTCCGGGGAGCGGCTCCGGGCCGCCACCGCCGAGGTGGTGGTGGGCAAGGTCTCGGGCACGGTGGGTACCCATGCCACCGTCTCGCCAGAGGTGGAACGCCTGGCCCTGGCCGCCCTTGGACTGCCGGCGGCGGCGATCACCACCCAGGTGGTGGCACGCGATCGGCATGCTTCCTTCCTGTGCGCGGTGGCGCTGGTCGGAGCGTCCTGCGAGCGCTTGGCGACCACCCTGCGCCACCTCCAGCGCACCGAGGTGGGTGAGGTGGAGGAGCCCTTCGCAGCCCGCCAGAAGGGCTCTTCGGCCATGCCCCACAAGCGCAACCCAATCCGGCTCGAGCAGGTCTGCGGGCTGAGCCGTCTGCTCCGCGGCTGGGCGGTGGCCGGGCTCGAGGATGTGGCCCTCTGGCATGAGCGGGACATCTCCCACTCGTCGGTGGAGCGGGTGGCCATGCCCGATGCCACCATGGCGCTCGGCCACATGGTGCGCACCCTCACCCATGTCCTGGCGGGCTTGGAGGTCGACCGCGAGGCGATGCTGGCGAATGTCGAGAGGCGCGGTGGGCTGGCTCGGAGCCAGCAGGTCCTGCTGGCGCTGCTGGGCCGCGGACAGCAACGCGAGGAGGCCTACCGCCTGGTCCAGCGGCTCGCTCACGAGGCTGACCAGGAGGGTGGGGACTTTCGGGCCAGCTGCCTGGCCTCGCCGGAGCTAAGCCGGCTGCTGACCGCATCCGACATAGAGGAGGCGCTCGCCCTCGACCGCTACCTGGGGGGGATCGACGCCAGCTTCCACCGCCTGGGGTTGCTGCCCGGTGCATCCGAGGCTGGCGACCCTCCGGCGCCGGGGATCCGCTGATGGTCGGCGGGGACGGTCTGGCGGAGGCGGATCTGCCCCAGCTGCCGCTCTTCCGCCGCGGCAAGGTGCGCGACACCTTCGACCTGGGCGACCGCCTGCTGATGGTGGCAACCGACCGGCTCTCGGCCTTCGACTGCGTTCTTCCCGACCTGATTCCCGACCGGGGTCGGGTGCTCACCACCATGTCACGGTTCTGGTTTGGCCAGACCGCAGCGATGGTCCCCAACCATCTCCGGGAGGATGACCCCTCGGCCATCCCGGCCGCCAGCTACTCCCATCTGGCAGGCAGGATGATGTTCGTCGCCAAGGCCGATCGGGTCGACATCGAGTGCGTCGTCCGTGGCCATCTCGCCGGCAGCGGGTGGCAGGAGTACCTGGACTCCGGGACGCTCGCTGAGGAGGGGCTGCCGTCGGGGCTGACATTCGGGTCCCGGCTCCCCGAGCCACGATTCACTCCGGCGACCAAGAGCGACACCGGCCACGATCAGAACATCTCCCGGGTCCAGCTGCAAGAGATGGTGGGCTTGGAGCTGGCCGCTCAGCTGGAGGAGACCAGCCTTCAGCTGTATCAATACGCGGCGGCGCGCTGCCTGGCGGCGGGTCTGATCCTGGCCGACACCAAGTTCGAGTTCGGATTCGTCGACGGGCGGCTGACAGTCATCGATGAGATGCTGACTCCGGACTCATCCCGGCTCTGGGAGGCGGGAGATGCCAAGGGGTCTACCCATGGCTTCGACAAGCAACCGGTGCGCGACTATCTGCTCAGCAGCGGCTGGAACCGGCAGCCGCCGGGACCCCACCTGCCCGAGGCCCTGGTGAGTGAGACCAGACTGCGGTACCTGGAGGTATGCCGACGGATAACCGGCATCGATATATAGCCGAGGTTGTGGTCACCCTCAAGCCCGTGGTGAACGACCCCCAGGGCCTGGTGGTGACCCAGGCCCTGCACGCTCTGGGCTACCCAGAGGTAGGCGCTACCAGGGTGGGCAAGTTCATCAGCCTTGACCTGGAGGGCGCCGAGGAGAGCCAGGTCCGCTCCCGGGTGGACGAGATGTGCCGGCGGCTGCTCCGCAATGGGGTGATCGAGGACTACCGCTTTCAGCTTCGGCGGGCGGAGCCATAGCTTGGCGGTGCGCTTTGGCATAGCCGTCTTTCCGGGCACCTGGTCTGAGCGTGACTGCAGTCATGCGGTGTCCCTGGCCGGGGGCGAGTCCACCCTCCTTTGGCATGCCGACCGAGACCTCAAAGGCAGTGACTGCGTGGTCCTGCCGGGGGGCTTTGCCCATGGAGACTATCTGCGCGCCGGCGCCATCGCGCGTTTCGCCCCGCTGATGGACGCGGTCGCCGAGCATGCCCGGGCGGGGGGCCTGGTGCTGGGGATCTGCAACGGCTTCCAGATCCTCTGCGAGGCCGGCCTGCTGCCGGGCGCGCTGCTGCGCAACCGGGGCCTGCAGTTCCTCTGCCAGCCGACCTGGCTGCGGGTGGAGACCGTCTCCACTCCGTTCCTGGCCGAACTCGAGATCGGGACGACCCTGGAGATCCCCATCTCTCACGGAGAGGGCCGGTACTATGCCGACCCGACCACTCTGGCGCAGCTGGAGGCGGAGTCCCGAGTGGCTCTGCGCTACTCCGGTCCCTCCGGGGAGCTGGCCGACCGCTACAACCCCAACGGCTCCCTCCATCAGATCGCGGGAATCCTCAACGAGCAGCGCAACGTGCTGGGTATGATGCCGCATCCGGAGCGGGCCTGCGAGCCGCTGCTGGGGTCCGAGGATGGCCTCGCCCTCTTCGCCGGGGTGGTCCGCGGCCTGGTCGCGGCGGGCCGATGACGCAGGTCGTTCCTGAGGCGCCCACTCCGGCTGAGCTGCGTGAGATCGCGCTGACCCGCGCCGAGTACGAGTCCGCGACCGCCCAGCTGGGGCGTACCCTCAATCCCCTGGAGCTGGGGATGCTGGGCGCGATGTGGTCGGAGCACTGCTCCTACAAGACCTCCAAACCGCTGCTCCGGCAGCTGCAGTCCACAGGCGCCCGGGTGGTGCTCGGGCCCGGCGAGAACGCCGGGGTGGTGGACCTTGGGGGCGACCTCCTGTGCTGCTTCAAGATCGAGTCTCACAACCACCCCAGCGCCATCGAGCCGGTTCAGGGCGCCGCCACCGGGGTGGGGGGCATCCTGCGCGACGTCTTCGCCATGGGGGCGCGTCCGGTTGCGCTCCTCGATGCGATCAGATTCGGCGACCTGGACCAGTCTCTGCAGCGCCACCGCTTCGCCCGGGTGGTGGAGGGGATCGGCTTCTACGGCAATTGCATCGGGGTGCCCACCGTGGGGGGCGAGACCTACTTCGACTCCGCCTACTCCGAAAACTGTCTGGTCAATGCCATGTGCGTCGGGCTGGCGGAGCGCTCGCAGCTGGTGCGGGCGGTCGCCTCCGGCCCCGGCAACCCGGTGATGCTGGTGGGAGCCGACACCGGGCGGGACGGCATCCACGGTGCGACCTTCGCCTCAGTGCAGCTGGACGACAGCGCCGAGGAGAGGCGGCCGGCGGTGCAGGTCGGCAACCCCTACCTGGAGAAGTGCCTGCTGGAGGCATGCCTCCAGCTGTGTGGGCATCCGGCCCTGGTCGGCCTCCAGGACTGTGGGGCGGCTGGGCTAACCAGCAGCTGCGCGGAGATGGCCCACCGGGGCGGGGTCGGAATCGAGATCGACGTGGCGCGGGTCAGTCGGCGGGAGCGGGGGATGTCCCCCTATCAGGTGATGCTCAGCGAGTCCCAGGAGCGGATGGTGCTGGTGGTGGAGCGAGGCCAGGAAGACGCCGTGCGGCGGATCTTCGATCGCTGGGACCTTCACAGCGACATCATCGGCCGCGTCATCGCCGAGCCCGAGCTGCGGATTCTCGACGGCCTTGAGCAGGTGGCCACGCTGCCGCTGGGGATTCTGGTTGACGGCTTCGCCGAGCGCAGGCCGCCCTCCCGCCGGCCGTCCGACCTTGACTCGCGGCTGGCCCCAGACCCTCTGAGCAGTCCGGCGCCCTGGTCGCCGGAGGAGTCCTGGTTGCGGCTGCTGGGCTCGCCCAACTGCGGCGAGACCCGCTGGATATTCCGGCAGTACGACCACCAGGTGGGCGACGACACCGTGCGCGGTCCGGGCGGAGATGCCGCCGTGCTCCGGATCAAGGGCCGCCGCGACGGCCTCGCCATGACGGTGGACGGGGCCCATCGCTCGGCCGCGCTCGACCCCCGCCGCGGCACCGCCCTGGCCGTCGCCGAGGCGGTCAGGAACCTGGCCGTGGTGGGCGCCGAACCGCTGGCTCTGACCAACTGCCTGAACTTTGGCGACCCCGACCAGTCGGAGGTGATGTGGCAGATGGAGGAGGCGGTGGGAGGGCTCGCCGATGCCGCGCTGGCATTTGGGATTCCGGTCGTCAGCGGCAATGTCAGCCTCTACAACGACTTCCAGGGCAACGGCATCCCGCCCACTCCGATGGTCGGCCTGGTGGGCCAGGTGCCATCGGTCGCTGTCTCCGCTGGGCTTGGGTTCCGGGCCGCCGGCGACCTGATCTACCTGATCGGGCCGGCCGGGGTCGAGCTGGCGGGGTCCGAGTACCAGCGCCTGGCCCAGGGCACGGCGACGGGAACCCCCCCCCGCCTCGACGTGGCCGCGGAACTGGCGGCGGCAGCCGCCATCAGGGATCTGGTGCGTGGCTCGGTCCTGAGCTCCGCCCATGACTGCGCCCTGGGCGGACTGGCGGTGACCCTGGCGGAGTCGTGCATCGCCGGCGGGCTGGGCGCCATCGTCGAGTCCCCGCTCGCGCCCCCGAGTCCGGCTCCCACCGGCTGGGCCTGGGGAGTCCTCTTCGGGGAAACGTCTGGTCGCTACCTGATCAGCGTCGCGCCCGATCAGATCAGTCGCTTGGCGGCGGTCTGCCAGGGCCACGGGGTGCCAGTCCTGAAGCTCGGAGTTGTCGGCGGCAGCTCGATCTCGATTGGGGGCCTGGCGGAGATCGGCCTGGTGGCCGCGGCTCAGGCCAGCTCTGGGGCCCTGGTCAACCTCATGGAGCGCGGCTGACTTGCGGCAGCAGCAAGTCGAGGCCGCTGGGCCGCTGGGCCGCTGGCCGTTATGCTGGCGGAGGTGATCGACATCAACGGCCACCCGGGGCATCCCCAGGCGGAGAGCCGTGCCGCTGGCGTCGGCGACGACAAGCTGCACGAGGCTTGCGGAGTGTTCGGTGTGTACGCCCCCGGGGCCGACGTGGCCAACCTCTGCTACCTGGGCATCTACGCGCTCCAGCATCGCGGCCAGGAGTCGGCGGGGATCTGCGTCTCCGACGAGGAGAGGCTGCGGGTGCACAAGGACATGGGCCTGGTCTCGCAGGTCTTCTCCGAGGAATCCCTGAGCCGCTTGCCAGGGTCATGGGGGCTGGCCCACACCCGCTACTCCACCACCGGCTCCTCACATGCCAGCAACGCCCAGCCCTTCACATTTGAGCACGGCCAGCTGGGTCCGGTGGCGATCTCTCACAACGGCAACCTCACCAACGCCCAGGCGCTCCGCAACGCCCTTGCGGAGGAGGGCTACGCCTTCGCCACCAGCAGCGACACCGAGGTTCTCTCGGGCCTGCTGGCACGCACTCCCGGCGAGCGCTTGGAGATCGTCCTGCAACGTTCCCTGCCCCGGGTCCTCGGCGCCTACTCCTTGGGGTTCCTGACCCGGGACAGCCTGGTGGCAGCTCGGGACGAACTGGGGCTGCGGCCGCTGTGCATCGGCCGTCTGGGAGACCTCACCGCCCCTGGCGGTGAGGGTTACATAATTGCCAGCGAGACCTGCGCGCTGGATGTGGTCGGCGCCCGGCTGGTGCGCGAGGTGCGTCCCGGCGAGATCGTCACGATTGACGCCAGCGGGTTGCACAGCGTGAGGTTCGGACAGCGGCGGCCGCCGGCGATGTGCTCGTTCGAGTTCATCTACTTCGCGCGTCCCGACTCCGTGATCCAGAACCGCAGCCTCTACGAGGTCCGCTTGGCGATGGGCCGGAGGCTGGCCGAGGAGTCTCCCGTGGACGCCGATGTGGTGATCCCGCTGCCCGACTCGGGCACCCCGGCCGCGATCGGCTTCGCCCAGGCCAGCGGGATTCCCTTTGCTGAGGGCATGATCAAGTCGCGCTACATCAATCGCACCTTCATCCAGCCCCAGCAGGGGATGCGCGACGCCGGGGTGCGATTGAAGTTCAACCCCATGCCCCACGTCCTGGCGGGCAAGCGGGTGGTGCTGGT
>Ga0307373_10003250_pt1 | contig 28474 bp, 33 predicted proteins | sample OX2MG_FD_202534 | JGI IMG/M metagenome (GOLD analysis project Ga0307373, IMG submission 202534) | Soil microbial communities from Risofladan, Vaasa, Finland - OX-2 | ecosystem: Environmental > Terrestrial > Soil > Coastal area > Acid sulfate soil | place: Finland: Risofladan, Vaasa | collected... | reverse complement strand
TCGCCTCGGGTCTGCTGCCCTTCCCCAATCCGATGGGGTTGCCCGCAATCGGGGACACGCGGGCCTCGTGACCGCTAGCCCGCCCGGGGCGGGGGCCAGCCGGGCACGAGCGAGAGCTCCTTGCACAGCTTGCGTGACGACACCATCTGGCCGGCGTACTGCAGCGCGTCGGGATCGTCGCCCAACCACGCCGCCACCTCGCCCGCCACGTCCGGCGGGGCCGGGATGTGACCGGCCCCGACGAGCACCTCGTCCATGCCCGAGGCCCGCATGGACTCGGTCAGGGTGAGTCCGGGTGCGATGGAGAAGGCGGCGATGCCCTGCGCCGCGAACTCCACTTGGCACATGTCCGTGACGCGGTGGAAGGCCGCCTTGGCCGCTGCGTAGGCCACGCCCCAGCCGCCGGCGCCGGCAGGAGCGGGCGGCGTGGTGAACGCGGCCTCGGACAGCATGTTGACCAGCCGCCCCTCACCGCGTTCGAGCATGCCGGGGAGGAGCAGTTGGGTCAGGAGCAGCGGGTGGAGGTAGTCGCCCACCAGGCAGCGTTCGGCCAGTTCCAGGGGCAGGTCCAGAATGCGGTCCATGGTGCCCGGTCCCTGGTAGATGGCGTTGTTGACGAGGATGTCGACCCGCCCCATGCGCTCGAGGGCCACCGCCGCCACGTTCTCGACCGAGGCGCGGTCCATGAGGTCCATCGGCACGGGCAGGCAGGTCCGCCCCAGCGCCTCGATCTCCGCCGCCGTGGTGTCGAGGCTTCCGGCGATGGGCATCGGCTCGTCGCGCACCAGCGTGCTCGAGGCGTGGGCGCGCCCGTCGCCTTCGTGCACGGTGCGGGCAGTGATGACCACGTCACAGCCGCGCCGGGCCAGGGCGACCGCTGCGCAGCGGCCGATACCCCGGCTGGCTCCCGTGACGAGCGCCACTCGACGCACCTGCGCTTCAGCCACCGTCCGCCTACATCATCCCGGCGATCTGGTGCCCACCGTCGACGTGGAGCACCTGGCCGTTCACATAGGCGGCGGCGTCGCTGCAGAGGAAGACGACGACCTTGGCGATGTCGTCGGGTGTGCCCAGGCGGCGCGTGGGATTGGCCTCGGCCAGGTGGGTCTGGATATCGGCCGGCACCTGCGTCTTGGCCGTCTCGGTGAGGATGAAGCCGGGCGCAACGGCGTTGGCACGTATGCCGTCGCGGCCGTAGCGCACGGCCAGGTGGCGCGTGAGCTGGTTCAGCCCGGCCTTGGCGACGCCGTAGGCGACCCGCGTCGACTCGCCGATGGTGCTGGTCCCCGACGAAATGGTGACGATCGAGCCGCCGCCGCGAGCCGCCATCACCGGGATGGCATGGCGTGCCAGCAGGAGGGCGCCACGCGTCGTGATCTCGATCACCCGCTCCCAGACGCCGAGATCGACGCCGACCGCGTCCGTGTCGAGCCGCGGGTGGCTCCAGGCGGCGTTGTGGTCGACCGCGTCGACCGTTCCGAACTCGGCGACGGCTCGCCGGACGAACTCGGCGACCGACTCCTCACGGCGTATGTCGCAGAGCAGCCCGACGGCACGCCCCCCGCCGCCGGCGACCTCCTCGGCCGCCGACTGGGCGCCTTCCACCGACACGTCGCCGATCACCACGGCGGCTCCGGCGGCGGCCAGGTGCAATGCCGTGGCGCGTCCGATGTCCGAGGCACCGCCGCTGACCAGGGCGACCTTTCCCTCGAGCTGCCCCCCGGACGGCGCCATGGGGCCATCGTAGGAGGGACGCCCCACAGTCACCATCCCGTGCCTGCGCGCCCGGGGAATTGGGCCGGGCCCGGCTCACATGGGAGCATTTCGGCGTGCGGGTGCATCGCAGCTTCGCCTTTGTCGACGTCTCGGGCTTCACCGCATTGACCGAGATGGAGGGGGACGAGCGGGCGGTCGACGTGCTGACAGCGTTCCGGTCGCTGCTGCGCGATATCTGCTCGCGGCGGGGCGTGCGCATCGCCAAATGGCTCGGTGACGGCGTCATGCTGGTGTGCGTCGACACCCGTCCGCTGCTCGAGACCATCTTGGAGCTGCACTACGTCGTGCGCGAGGTCGGCGCGATCGAGACGGTGTCCATTCGCTCGGGGGTCACGTGCGGGGACGTGATCCTGATGGAGGGGGACGACTACATCGGCCACTGCGTCAACGTGGCGGCCCGCTTGTGCGACCTGGCGTCCGCCGGCGAGGCACTGGCGGCTCCGGCGGTGATGGACCGCCTGCCGAGTTGGGGTCAGATCGTGTCGGAGACCCATGTCAACCTGCGGGGGGTCGAGAAGCCGGTGCCGGCATCGAGCATCTGCATGGCCGGGAGCGAGCCCGGCGGGTCCCACGACCCCATCTGTGGGCTGCCCCTGACCGAGGACACGGCCCAGGAGATCGCCCACGACGTGCGTGGCCGCATGGTGCTGTTCTGCTCGCCCGGCTGCGTCGATACCTGGCGCCGTCGGCCGGCACGCTCGCTCTCCGGCTGAGCTGCGTCCCGGGCGTCCTCGAGCCGGGTCGTGGGTCCTCGACCGCCCCGTCTTCCTTCCTCAACATTCGTTCGAATCGGGCCGATATGAGGGGGACCGACAAGGGGAACCGAGGTACCAGGTATGCGTCAACTTTCAGCACTCGACATGTCCTCCAACGTGACCAAGTTCTGGCGTAATTACGTGTACATCGGCGTGCTGACGTACAGCCTGGGCGCCTTCGCGGTCCTCATCTACTCGTTGACGACACCGGGCCCGCACCGGCAGGCGATGGTCATTCTGAGCGGGCTCAGCCTGATCGCCTCTGTCGCGGGTTTCCGGCTCGTCGGCCTTCGCCTCGTCGAGACGCAATGGTCCAAGCTGTTCTTCACCTCCTGGGCCGCCTGCACGTTCGTGTTCATCGCCGTGGGCGCCGTCCTCGACGGCGGTGTGCGCAGTCCCATCTCGTATTTCTTGATTCTGCCGATGCTCTTCGCCGGCCTGGCCTACTCCGCCGGGACGGTCTCGTTCCTCGCCGGCTTCGGCGTCCTCACGACGCTGGTCGTCGGTGTCCTGACCCCGGATCGCAGCTCGTCCACGACGGCGTTCCTCGCGGTCGGGATCGTCATCGCCGGCGTCATCACGGCCGCGGCGGCAGCGCAGCGGGACCGTCTCATGCGCCAGCTGATGGCCGCGGCCAGTTTGGACGCCCTCACGGGATGCCTCAGCCGTGGCGCCTTCCAGGAGCGTCTGGACCACGAATCGCTCCTGGCCGAGCGCCATTACGCCACGTTCAGCGTCATTGTGGCCGACCTGGACGACCTCAAGACGCTCAACGACGCCAACGGTCACCACTGCGGGGACCGCGCCCTGAAGCTCCTCGCCGGCGTCCTGCGGCAGGAGGCCCGCGAGACAGACGTCGTGGGCAGGCTCGGAGGCGACGAGTTCGCACTGTTGCTGCACGAGAGCGATCAGGAGGCGGCCCTGGCCGCTGCGACCCGGTTGCGCGTTGCGCTGCACGAGGTGACCGGTTCGGATTGGGTCACCGCCAGCATCGGCGTCAGCACATGGCTGGGCCCGAACGACTCGGCGGATGCATTGATCCGTCGGGCTGATGAAGCGCTCTACGTCGCCAAGCGCTCCGGCCGCGACTGTGTCGTTGCGTGGGAGCCTCCGGTCGCCGACACATCCAACGGCCTGCAGTGGTTGCGCCAACATTCGCGCCACATCACCTCGCTGCGTGCCGCTCCTGCCGAAGCGGTCGGCTGAGCGTCACCTCGCGCCTTCACCCCGGCTCGGGCAGGTGGACACTGCCATCCTCGGCCAGGATCCACCCCGGGTTGTGGGCTACCTCCCACGGATGGCCGTCCGGGTCGATGAAGATCCCCGAGTAGCCGCCCCAGAAGGTCACCGCGCCGAGCCGGCCGATGGTGGCGCCGGCCTGGCCGGCCGCCTCCAGCACGCTGTCGACCTCGGCGGGCGAGCCGGCACAGTAGGCCAGCGTGACGCCGCCCCAGCCGCCCGGATCCTCGACGACGCTGTCACGTGCCAGCAGGTCCCGTCCCCACAGGGCGAGGACCATGCCCCCCGCCTGGAAGAAGACCACCTCTCCATTCGGTGACTGGCCTTTCCACCCCAGGGCCTCGTAGAAGGCCCGGGCCCGGGAGATGTCGGCCACGCCGAGGGTGATCAGCGACACGCGGTTGTCCATGTTGCGTTCTTAGTCCGCAGTTGTGTCGAGGGGACCTGTCGACCCGGTTGATATGTGACTAAAAGGTCACATATAGTGCGGGCGTGGATGAGGTGTTCAAGGCCCTGGCCGACCCCACCCGGCGTGACTTGCTCGACGAGTTGTTCCGGCAGGACGGCCAGGCCCTGGGCATGTTGGAAGAACGGTTCTCCATGTCCCGCTTCGGCGTCATGAAGCACCTGAAGGTGCTCGAGGAAGCCGGACTGGTGGTGACCAGGCGCCGGGGTCGCGAGAAGCTCCATTTTCTCAACCCGGTCCCGATCCGGCTCATCCACGACCGCTGGGTCAGCAAGTACGCCGAGCCCTGGGTGGCAGGGCTCAGTGAGATCAAGGAGAGACTGGAGAGCCAGATGGAAAAGGTGTATGAGATCTTCATCAAGACCACGCCCGAGCGCTTGTGGGAAGCCATCATCGATCCCGACATCCGGGCCAAGTACAACTTCGGCGCCGCGGTCTACTCGGACTGGACGGTGGGTGCGCCGATCAGCGTGGACGTCAAGAAGCACGACGTGCACCTGGGTGAGGGCGAAGTCCTCGAGGTCGATCCGCCGCGCCGGCTGGTGCACACCATGGCGGCCCTGTGGGACGACGACGTGAAGGCCGAGGGCGTCTCCCGCGTCACGTGGGAGATCGAGACGGTGGGCGACGACTCGTGCCATCTCACGCTGACGCACGATCAGATGCGCGCGGGCGCCAACTCGCAGATCTACGGCGGCTGGCCGATGATCCTGTCGGGTCTCAAGACGTGGCTCGAATCGGGTGAGGAGCTCACCACGCCCGGGTCCATCCGGTACAGCTGAGCGACCGTGCGACAGCTGACCGTGATTGAGTTCGTGACGCTCGACGGCGTCATGCGGGGGCCCGGCTCGCCCGACGAGGACCGCGTCGGCGACTTCACCCGTGGAGGCTGGGGCGCGCCCTACGGCGACCACGTCCAGCAGGAGGTCGCCCCCGAAGGCATGCAGACCACGACCGCCTATCTGTTCGGGCGCCGTACCTACGAGAAGATGCTGTCCTTCCGGCCGCAGCGGCCGGACGCCGACCCCATGACGGCGCATCTCAACGCGGCGCCCGAATACGTCGCGACCCGCACCCGGAGGACGCGCAGCCGACGTGGTCGAATTCCCGGATGTTGTCGGGTGATCTGGAGGCCGGCGTGCGCGCCCTGAAGGCGAAGGCCGAGGGCGAGGGCACCGTGGCGGCGCTCGGTAGTGGGGTGCTGGTGCAGCAACTGGCCGCGCTCGACCTCGTCGACGGCTACCGGCTCTTCTTGCACCCGTTGCCTCTCGGCACGGGCAAGGGCTTGTTCGGGGAGCTGGACCATCCGCGGCCGCTCCGGTTGCTGAGTGCGGAGCCCACCAGTACCGGCGTCGTCATGCTGAGCTACCAATGCCCGTGATCACCGGCCTGCACGCGGTGGGCATCCCGGTCACCGACCAGGGCAGGGCCCTGGCGTTCTACGAGGCACTGGGCTTCGAGACGCGGCTGGACGTGCCGATGGGCGACGGCGCCCGGTGGATCGAGGTCGCGCCCGCCGGTACCGACGTGACGCTCGCCTTCGAGCAGGCCCACGCCGAACGGCCCGCCGGAGTGGAGACGGGGATCCGCTTGACGGCGGGGGACGCCGATGCCGCCCACGCGGCGTTGCTGGCGCAGGGAGTCGATGCCGGCGACGTGCTGCGCTGGCCCGGCGTCCCGCCGATGTTCGCCTTCCGCGATCAGGACGGCAACGGGCTCGAGATCGTCGAAGGCTGACGATCTCCGGTCGGGGCCGGCGGCCGCAGGCGGTCGTAGGCCGACATGCCCAGCGTCAGGGCGCCGAAGCCGGCGCCGAGGAAGCAGACCCCGGCCCAGCCGTGCGTGCCGTAGACGGCACCGGCGGCCAGGGAGCCGATGGCGCCCCCCAGGAAGTAGCAGACCATGTAGGCGCTGTTGATCCGGCTCCGGGCGTCGGGGCGGAGGGCATAGATGATCGCCTGGTTGGTGATCTGCATGCCCTGGGTCCCCATGTCGAGCACGACGATCCCGATGACGAGGGCCGCCAGTGACGTGCGGCCGGTCCAGAGGAGTGCGAACGAAGCGGCCAGCAGGACGCCGGCGACGACGGTGGTGGCGGTGTGCCTGTCCGAGTCGGCCAGCTTGCCGGCGAGGTTGGCTGCCACGATCCCGCCGGCTCCGACCAGGCCGAAGAGCCCGATGACCAGATTCGAGTAGTGGTACGGCTGGCCCGAGAGCAGGAAGGCCATTGTCGTCCACAGCACGCTGAAGGCGGCGAAGGCACAGGCGCCGTGCCAGGCGCGTCGCCGCAACACGGGCTCGTCCACCAGCAGGCGGAGGGACGAGCCGACGAGCGCGGGGTAGCTGCGGTGTGGGCGCGGGCCCTCGGAGGGCAGAGCCCGCCAGAGCACCACGGCGAACAGGATCATCAGGCCGGCCGAGAGCCAGTAGATGGCCCGCCAGCCGGCGACTTGGGCCACCAGTCCCGACACGGTGCGGGCCAGCAGGATGCCCAAGAGGAGGCCCGTCATGATGCGGGCGACGACGCGGCCGCGCCGCTCCTCGGGTGCCAGGTCGGCGGCGAAGGGGATCATGACCTGCCCTGCCACCGAGGCACCGCCGACGAGGACGGACGCCACCGCGAAGACCCACAGGTTCGGGGCGAGCGCGCAGCCGACCAGTGCCAGCGCGCTGAGGCAGAAGAGGCGGGTGACGAGGCCCCTCCGGGGGTGGAGGTCGCCCAGGGGGACGACGAGCAGCAGCCCGGCGGCGTAACCGATCTGGGTGGCCGTGATGATGGTCGAGGTCGGACCGGGGCCTGTGTGGAACGTGCCGGCGACCTGATGCAGGACAGGCTGCGCGTAGTAGAGATTCGCGACCACCGCGCCGGTGGCCACCGCGATGAGGACGACGAGGCCTCGGTGGAGGTCGTGGCCCTGCTGCGCTCCGGTGCCCGTCGTTGCCACCGGGTCAGGCTACCGGCGGCCTCTCCAGGGTCAGACGGTGCCCCCGCGGCGGCTCTCGGCGGTGACGCCGGTCAGCGCGGTGAGGATCAGCGGCACGCCGATGAAGAGGAGCCAGGTGCCGAAGACCAGCGCGAGCACCGTCATGAAAGCGCCCATGCCCAGGACGAAGGGCCAGATGGAGGAGCCGGGAAACGAGTCGATCGTCCCCGCACCGTCATCGATGCCGGCGTCTTCGCGGTCAGAGGGGCGGTCGCCCGCGCCATGGACCTTGCCCCAGTAGAAGTACTTGTGGCCGTGGAAGCGGCGGTGCCAGAAGAAGTAGTAGAGGCCGGGGAGGAAACCGAGCAGGGTGGCGCCGAGCAACATCACGCCGCCACCGTCGTCGTAGCCCCAGAACCAGTAGATGAGCCCGATGATGCCGAAGAAGACGCCGAGGAAGAGAAGGAAGATGGACGTGACCTTCATACGCCCGCCGTCGCCTTTCCGCTCCCGTTGCCATGGCCGTTCGACTTCCCGTTGCCGCTCCCGCTCCCGCTCCCGTTGCCGTTGCTGTGCGCGGCGCGACCGTGCGGGACGGTCAGCGCCTCAGGGTGGTTGTAGTCCCACGTCGGGCGCTCCGAGCGGATCGGGGGAAGGTGCGTGTAGTTGTGGTGCGGCGGAGGCGAGGTGGTGAACCACTCGAGCGTGTGGGCGTCCCAGGGGTTATTGCCGGCCGGCACCGGCTTGCGCCACGACACGAAGAAGTTCACCAGCAGGAAGGCGAACGAGATCGCGATGATGAAGGCGCCGATGGTCGAGACGACGTTGTAGCTCTGCCAGCCCAGGTTCGACGGGTAGCTGGCGACACGACGGGGCATGCCGAGCAGGCCCACCACGTATTGGGGCATGTAGCAGACCCAGAAGCCGATGAACATGAGCCAGAAGTGCCACTTGCCCAGGCTCTCGCGCAACATGCGGCCGAACATCTTGGGGTACCAGTAGTAGACGCCTGCGAACCCGGCGAAGACGGCGGTCCCGAAGAGCACCTGGTGGAAGTGGGCCACGACGAAATAGGTGTCGTGGACGGCGAAGTCGATCGGCGGCGAGGCCAGCATGATGCCCGTCACGCCACCCATGAGGAAGGCAAACAGGAACCCGAGGGAGAACAACATCGGCACGCTGAAGGTCAATTGGCCGTGCCACATGGAGCCGATCCAGTTGAAGAATTTGATGCCGGTCGGCACGGCGATCAGCAGGCTCAGGAAGGAGAAGAAGGGGAGGAGCACGGCACCGGTGGTGAACATGTGGTGCGCCCACACGCCGGTGGACAGGGCGGCGATCGCCATGGTGGCGAAGACCATGCCCTTGTACCCGAAGACCGGCTTGCGCGAGAAGACCGGGAGGATCTCGGTCACGATGCCGAAGAACGGCAGGGCGAGGATATAGACCTCCGGATGGCCGAAGAACCAGAAGAGGTTCTGCCACAGCAGCGGCGACCCGCAGGAGGCCATATGCGAGCCGTTGACGTGGAAGCACCCCACCGCCGTATAGATATGCGTCCCGAAGTGGCGGTCGGCGAAGAGCATGATCAGCGCCGCCGTCAGCACCGGGAAGGCGATGAGGATCAGGATCCCGGTCACCAGCATGTTCCAGGTGAAGATGGGCATGCGGAACATCGTCATGCCCGGCGCGCGCAGGTAGAAGATGGTCCCGCACAGGTTGACGCCGGTGAAGATGGCGGAGAACCCGGTGAGGGCCAGTGCCATGATCCACAGGTCCGGCCCCGCGCCCGGGGAGGCGGAGGCGCCCGAGAGCGGGGGGTAGGCGACCCAGCCGTACTGGGCGGCGCCGCCGGCCACGAAGAAGCTCATCAACATGGTGATCGACCCGGTGAGGAAGAGCCAGTAGCTCAGCGCGTTCAGGCGGGGGTACGCCATGTCGGGCGCCCCGATCTGCAGCGGCACGACGTAGTTGGCCAGGCCACCGAAGGCGACGGGGCCGGCGAAGAGGTACATCATGAGGCTGCCGTGCATGGTGAAGAGCGCGTTGTACTGCCCGAAGCTCAAGAGCGAGGCGTGCGGCGTGGTCAGCTGCAGGCGCATGAGGAGCGCCATCACGCCCGACAGGTAGAAGATGACGATGGCGGTGATCATGTAGCTGAGCCCGATGACCTTGTGGTCGGTCGAGGTCAGCCACTTGAGGATGCCGGTGGGCCCATGGGCGTCGTGGCCGCCGTGCGCCGGCTCGTGGCCGTCACCGGGGGCGGACGGCGGCAGGTGGAGCTCTTCGTGCTCCTGGGCGCCCGGGGGGGCGATGACATCAGTCACCGTAGAGGATCCCTCCTGTATTGCCGGTGTTCCCGCTGCCGGAATTGCCAGAGTAGCTGGGCACGGTCCCGTTCTGGTTTGCATGCAGGTCTGCCGGGAGTTGGCCGATGGACGAGGGATGTGCCGCCTGGAAGGCGTGCGTGGTCCGCAGCCAGACGGTGTAAGCCGCCGGGGACACCGATCGCACGTTGAAGAACATGATGGAGTGGTACAGCCCGCACAACTGCGTGCACTGGCCGCGGTAGACGCCGTTGTGCAGGACGTTGAGGTCGAAGCTCGTCCAGTAGCCGGGGCTGGCGTATCGGCTGAAGTTGAACTCGGGGACGTAGAACCCGTGCAGCACGTCGTAGGAGCGCAGGTAGATGCGCGTGGTCGTTCCCGTGGGCAGCACCATCGTCGGGGCGTCGGTCGTCTGGCCGATCACCTTCACGCCGTTGGGGTACTCGAACTCCCAGCCCCATTGGAAGGCGTAGACGTGGATGACCGCTCCCGGGTTGGGCTCGACCGCGGTGACCTTGTTCTCCACCACGACCGTCGCCCAGAACAGCCCGAGAACAATCAGGATGGGCACGACGGTGTAGATGATCTCGGTGAGCGTGTGGTACTGCGTCTGCACCGGCAGCTGGTCGGAGCGGCGCCGGTAGCGGAAGATGGCCCAGCAGATGAGCAGCAGCGTGAAGCCGCCCACGATGATGCCGGCGATGAAGAAGCCCTGCCAGAGGTGGTAGGTGGACTGCGACTGCGAAGTGGCGCCCTTGTAGGCGCCGAAGGTCGGGAGCTGGCAGCCGGTCAGGAGGATGGCCCCGAGCCCGACCACCACGGCGGCCAGACGGCGGCGTGGCTTCTTGGCGCTGCGAGCTGGGGTTTCGGGTGTCTCGGAAGACGGGCTGGTCAGCGACGAGTCCACCGCGCCGACACTATCGAACGCGACAAAAAAATTGGAAATCGTCGGGCCCATGGCCGGACGCGGCGAGGGTCAGTGCGGATGCCCGTGGGGCGGTGCCGTCGACTCGTTGGCCGCCCAGTTGAACACGCCCCGCGCCATGGTGGAAGTGGCCCGGGAGGCCCGGGCGGCGAAGACCTGCTGGCGCGCCCGCTGCACCCCCTCGTCGTCGGGCCGGGCCAGCCAGGCGTGCTCGGCCAGGTGGCCGGCCAGGCGCAATGCCGCTTCGTCATCCATGGCGAGCAGCTCCAGAGCGCGGTCGGCCAGGGCACCCGCCCCGCCGGCCAGCTCCGCCAGCTCCAGCGCCAGGGCCCGTTCGGGTGCCGGCTGCAGAGAAGCGGGGTTGCCGTCCCACCAGCCCCCGTACTGGCGCCAGACCGTGTGGACGATGAACTCGGGCTCGTCGTAGACGGGTTGGAGGAAGGGGCGGTCGGCCAGGGCGGCGGGGACCCGCACGCCTTGGATGGCATCGTCGAGGCGCCCGCCCGCATTCATGACGGCCAGCGTCTGGTCGACCAGGGAGTCGAGGAGGTCGGCGGTCTCGGTGAGGGCGGTGCGGACCCGGTTGGCCCCGATGACCGGGAAGCCGTGGCCGGGCAGGAGGAACTCGGTCTCCAGCTCGAGCATGCGGCGCAGGGCGGCCGCCCACTCCCGGGGGTAGCGCTGCACCTTCTGGGGATTGCCGGCGTTGGGCGACGCCCAGATGAAGAGGTCGCCACAGCACAGGACCCGGGTGTCGGGCTGCCAGGTCACGGTGTGGTCGTCGGTCTCGCCCTTCTCGTGGCGCAGTGAGAAGTCGAGGCCGCCCACCGAGAGCTCGAGCGTGTCGTGGTACGTCCGGTCCGGGTAGCGGTACTCGGTCGGCCAGTTCAGGTCGGTGAAGCCGAACTGGCGCCGGTTGATGATGGTGTTGTAGCCGGCGGTGAAGATGTAGCGGTCGAAGCGGGCGGGCAGCGCATGGTGGGCGATGACCTCGGGGGCGACCCAGCCCTGCGCGGCGGCCTCCTGTTCCCAGACCGGCACGCCGAAGACGTGGTCGATATGACCGTGGGAGTAGACGGCGGTGTTGAGGCGGGCCGGGCTCCAGGTCCGGATGTCGTCGTGCACGATCTGCGCCAAGGGCGCGCTGCCGGTGTCGACCAGCACCAGCCCGTCCTCGGTGGCGAACGAGGAGACGTTGGCGAAGGAGGGACAGAAGCCGACGCCGTCGGTGATCTCGACGAACCCGCCGATGTGGTCGACCGGGTGGAAGGAGGACGTCGACAGCTCGCCGTTCCACAGGCGGTCGGCGATGGCCAGGACGTCAGATGGCATGAGCCCCCCAGGTGATTGCTAGAACCTGCGGCCGTGGCCGGCCGCAGGTTCGGGCGCGTCAGGCGCCCGGCGTCTTCTCCTCGGCCGCAGCGGCCGGGGTGTCGGCAGCAGCAGCACCGGCGGCAGCCCCTGCGGCGGCACCGGCCGAAGCACCCGTGGCAGCAGCGGTGTTGTCCACGGCCCCCGCCTTCTTGCCCTCGTCGAGGCCCTTCTCGAATTGCGTCTTGGCCGAGCCGAGGCTCCGGGCCAGCTTCGGGATGGCCGCACCGCCGAAGAGGAGGATGGCGATGATCACGACCGCCCAGATTGCGTCGAGTCCAAATACGTCAGCCAGCATTGGGTTCTCCTTCACCTGAGTCCAGAGGCGGTGAACTGGGTTCCAGGTTAGACCCATTCCCGGGCGCAAGTGCCCTCACACCGGGCCGCCGCCACCCCCTGTTCGGAGTCACCCCGCCAGCAGGATGCCCATCACCAGCGCCGCCACACTGGCCAGCCCTCCGACCGAACCCCAGACGGCCAGGCCGCGCCGGGTGGTGGCCCGCTGGTGGAGCAGGACACCCACCCCGGCCAGGACGACCACGAGGATCTTGGCCATGAGGACGGCCTTCCAGGCCGAGTCCACCTTCGAGTACCCGACCGCCGAAATGTTCCAGACCCCGGTCACCACCAGCAGCAGATAGGCGGGCCAGGCCAGCCGGGCGAAGGCCCGGGCCAGTGTCTTGGGGGCCTCGGCGCCCAGGCCCCGGGCCGGGCCCACCAGGCCCATCATCACGATCTGGCCGCCGACCCACACGCTGGCCGCCAGGACGTGCAGGGTGAGGCGGATGGTTTCGAGCGCAGGAGCGAGCACTGCGCTACTTGCCCTGCCAGTTGGGCGGTCTCTTCTCGGCGAAGGCGATCGGCCCCTCCATGGCGTCGGCAGACGAGAACACCACGCCGACGGCGGCGCCGTTGATCTTCCAGCCCTCGGCCTCGGACACCTCCGCCGCCTGCTTCATCACACTCTTGGAGTAGCGCACGGCCAACGGCGCATTGGCGGCGATGCGGTCGGCGAGGGCCACGGCCTCCTCCACCACCACGCCCGACAGCACGACGCGATTGACGAGCCCGAGGTCGTAGGCACGTGCGGCGTCGATGGGATCGCCGGTCATCGCCATCTCCAACGCCACGGCGATGGGCAGGCGCTTGGGCATCCGGAGGAGCCCGCCCGCCCCTGCGATGAGCCCGCGCTTGGCCTCGGGGATGCCGAACATCGCGTGCTCGGCGGCGACGACCAGATCGCACGAGAGCATGATCTCGAAACCGCCGGCCAACGCGGCGCCGTTCACCGCGGCAATCAGCGGCTTGGGGAAGTCGCGCTGCGTGAGCCCGCCGAAGCCGCCGCTGGCCCCCATGATGTCGCCGCCCTCGCCGCTGCTGAAGGCCTTGAGGTCCATGCCGGCGCTGAACGCCTTGTCGCCGCTGCCCGTCACCACGACCACCCAGCAGTCGGGGTCCTCGGCCAGCTCGTCCATGAAGCCGGACATGGCCAGGCTCACGGGCCCGTTGATGGCGTTGCGCGCCTCGGGGCGGTTGATGGTGAGGACCTCGACATGCCCCATGCGTTCCCGCAGCACTACGTCGGCCATGGTGACTCCCTTCGCTGCCGCCGAGGCTATCTGTCGGGAATCTCCCCGGTCAGGGCTGCGGCGGACGCGGTGGGGTGGCCCCGCCTTCGCCGCCGGACTCCGCAGCGGGCGACGGCGTCCCGTCGCCGCCGAGGGTCCAGAAATCGGTCCGGTTCGTGTACACCACGGTGAACACGACCAGGCTGCCGAGCACGCTGCCCGTGATGAACGGGGAGACAGCGATGAACGTGCCGGTGGGCAGCATTTTGGCGAGCGCCAGGCGCGAGGAGGCGTCGACCACCAGGCCGATGCCCCAGATCACCGACAGCGTTCGGAACGTGTGGCGGCCCCGCGGGACGTCGTGCAGCCGATCGAACGCCGAGGTCTTGACCGGGTCGTTGCCGGCGGAGAAGTAACGGCTCACGTAGAAGAAGGCCGGGCGGTCGTGGGTGTAGAGGGTCACGATGCAGGCGATGCCGAACAACAGCGTGAGGAACCCGTCGCGCACCTTGAGCATGTAGTCGTTGCCGCCGAAGGCCAGCGACGTGATCACGCCGGCGGCGAACCCGAGGAGGACGGCGACCCCGACGATGTCGACCGTGCGCCGGCGGACGAACTCGAGGAGCACCCACGCGGCGGAGACGCAGCCGGCGATGATGAGCGCCGGGGTGTCGCCGTGCACGTGATTGCGCACAATGAAGTAGACGCCGATCGGCAGCACGCCGCCGAAGAGGACGCTGGGCAGGTGCTCCCGGACGGAGGGGAGGCCGGGCTGCCAGGGCTTGGCGGCCTGCTGCGACAGGGGCCCGAGCTGGGGCGATGTGTCCCCGGGCGCGTCCGGATCCATGCCTCGAGGGTACCGCCCGAAAATCCGGACCCGGCCGCGTAGCATTGGACCCGTGACCTTTCTGGCCCACGTGCTCGAGTTCTTCCTGATCGCCGCCGTGGTGGTCGCCGGGGGCATGGTGGCGACGTTCTTCGTGGCCCGCAGTTACATCCGCCGTCAATGGCGGTTGCTGCACGGGCATGTGCTGGTGCGGGGCCTCCTGGCCACGCTGGCGCTGTTCGGGGCGGGCCGGGAGCGCTTCGTCGGCCGGGCCACGCCCGAGGACCTGAGCCAGGGCGCCGCATCCCGGGTGCGCCGGCGCCTGCGGGTCGCCGTCGAAGATGCCGAGATCGCCGTCGCCCATGCCGAGTCGCGTGACGCCCCCGTGGCCGAGCTGCCCTCGGTGTGCCGGTCCCTTCAGCGCGTGGCCGACGAGCTCGACGGCCTGCTCAAGCTGGAGCGCCGCCTGCCCCCCGGGTCGAGCCGGGCCGGCGTGCGCCGCCAGGTGGCCGAGGTGATCGGCGCGGCGCGGGACGTGCAGGCGGCGGCGGTGCGGGCCGGGAGCGACGCCACCGAGCCGCAGGTGAGTTCATTGGTGCGCCATGCCAGTGACGAGGTAGACATCGTGTCGACCGCGCTGGCCAGCATTCGCTCGACCGCCCGGCCGCGATAACCCCCCGCTGCGCCTGCCGAGCCGCTGCCTGCCAAGCTGAGCGGATGCCTCCGTCCGCCCACGCGTCATCAATGACCTCGCCAGATCGATCGCATACGTCGTCCAGCCTCTTGGGCGAGGGCTTTGCCATCGGCGTGGCGACATCGGGCTACCAGGTCGAGGGCGGCTACAACGGCGACGGCGAGCCGCACAACAACTGGGCCGCCTGGGAGGGCGCCGGCCGGGCCGCCCGCTCCGGACTGGCCTGTGACTTCTGGCGCCGCCCCGAAAAGGCCCTCGACCGTGCCGCCGCCATCGGCTGCAACGCCTTCCGGCTGTCGGTCGAATGGGCCCGCCTCGAGCCCCGACCCGGCGTCTACGACGACGCCGCCCTCGAGCGCTACGCCGCCATCCTCGCCATGTGCGTCGACCGCAGCCTGGAGCCCATCGTCACCCTGCACCACTTCACCCACCCGGCGTGGCTGGGCGAGGAGTTCTGGCTGCGGCCCGGCTCGCCCGACATCTTCGCCCGGCACGTGGCCCGGATCCTCCCGACCCTGGCGCCGTACTGCCGCCGTTGGGTGACGATCAACGAGCCCAACATCGTGACGCTGATGGGCTGGATAGAAGGCTCGTGCCCACCCGGACGCCGCATGGCCGTCGCCGACGCCTTCTGCGCGCTCGACAACATCCTCACCGGCCACGTCCTGGCGGCCGATGTCGTGACGGGGGTGCAGCCCGACGCCGAGGTCACGGTGAACACGAGCTCGTCGTCCATTTACGAGCACGACCGCATGCTGCTCGACCTCCTGCAGGTGCGCGAGGCCGGCGTCGATCCCGACGAGGTGGACCGCTACGTGGACGAGCGTCGGACGGTCCACGACGCCGCCTTTCCGCCGCGCCACGCCGGGGAGGCGGTGATACGCCGTTTCTTCGCTTCGGTGTCCCCGTACGGCGCGGTGCGCGAGCCGGGCCGTGGTGCCGCCTGGGCGCGGTTGCGCGGTGCGACACGCCGGAGTGCCCCCCGGCGTGTGCTCGATGCGGTGCACGCGTCCTCTCGTCCGCGTGCCATGGATGCGGTCGGCTTCGACTGGTACGACCCGGTGGCCAGCCATGCCATGCGCGTCCCGGGCCGGCGCAAGCCGTCGGGCGGGCGCGACTGGTCGTTCAGCCGGGCCTACTGGGACGTGGAATCACACCCGGCGGCGTTGCGCGCCTGGTGTGTGACCGAGTCGGCGCTGCGGCCGGGACTCCCGCTGTGGGTCGTCGAGAACGGGATGGCGACGCGCACGCTCGACGGGCGGGCGGTCCCGCGCGAGGACGGCATGGACCGGCCGCGTTACGTGCGAGAGCACCTGGGCGCAGTGGTGGACGCCGTGGCGTCGGGGGCGCCGGTCACCGCCTACTTCCACTGGTCGCTGATGGACAACTACGAATGGGGCACCTACGAGCCCCGCTACGGCCTCTTCGGGGTGGATCGGAGTGACCCCGCCGCGGTGCGGTTCATGGACACCGACGCGGTCGGCGACGATGCGGCGGGCGAGTTCGCCCGGGTCGTGCGTGGTCTGCAGGCCGGCGATCGCTCGGTGCTGGGCGGCCCGGCCTGATCAGCCGGCCTCATCACCGGCAGCGGGCGATGACGACGACTCGGCGGGTCCTTCGAACTCCGCTTTCTCCTTGCGGAAGTGGCGCACGGCTACCACCACGATCACCAACACGATGAGACCGAGGATCACATCGGAGGCGATGCCCGTCGCCTTCTCGACGCTCTGCCCGACGAAGTAGCCGAGAAGGACGTAGAGCACGCCCCAGCACAGGCCGCCGCCGGCGTTGGCCCACAGGAACGTCCGGTAGTGCATGGAGGACAGGCCGGCCAGTCCCGGGACGACGGCGCGCAGGAAGGCCGAGAAGCGGGCGACGAACACCGCGATGGGCCCCCGGCGGTTCAGTTGGTCGAGCGCGGCGTTGATGCCTTTCTGCCGCTTCTTCAGCGGCCGCAGCTCCAGGAGATTGGGGCCCCAGCGCTCGCCGATGGCGTACCCCACCGAGTCGCCGACGATGGCGCACACGACGACGACGGCGAGCATGACCTCGAGGTTCACGCCGCCCTTCGACGCCAGCACGCCGCCCACGATGGCGGCCGTCTCGCCCGGGAAGACGAAGCCGAGCATCACGGCCGCCTCGGCAAAGACCAGGAGACCGACGAGGGTGTAGGCCGGCCAGCCGTGCAGTGACAGCAGCGGCTGGAGCAGATGGTTGATCAACGGGTCAGTTCGGTCAGTTCACGGCGCGCAGCGTGACCTCGCGCAGGGTGAGCTGGCGCCAGCGGTCTTCCACCTTTGACATGAACGCCTGGCCCTGGACGAGGTGCGTGAGGATGTCCGCCTGGCCCTGGGGCCTGGCCAGCATCCAGCTGTGACCGCCGGGCACCCACAGTGCCGGGGACCGTGCGATGGTGGCGAACTCGTGGGCGGTGCTCCCGGGCGTGATGCGGTCGAAGCAGCCCCACTCGGTGAGGATCGGCATCTCCTGGGCGGCGAGGTGCCGCACCTCACTGCGCTGGTCCACCCCCATGAGCATGCTGCCGACGGGGAGCGTCTGCGACATGGTGCGGATGTTCTGGCGCATGTCGGGCAGCACGGCGCGCACGGTGGAGTACATGCGACCGATGAAGAGGTCGGGCAGGTCGAAGAAGACGGCGGCGGCCATGTCGACCATGGGGGTCACGTCGGGCAGGAACGGGGAGAGCAGCGTCGGCAGGAGGCCGCGGCGCTCCTTCCAGGCGGGGGTGCTCACCCCGTCGCGGTAGGTCAGACCGAGCGTCCGCCGCGGGTGGTCGTGGGCGAACTGGACAGCCACCGCGCCACCCATGGAATGGCCGAGGAGGACCGCCGGCCCGGCGTCCACCTTGTGCACGATGGCCATGACTGCGTCGGCCAGGCTCTCCATGGAGACGTCCGACCAGTCGAGCGGGTCGCTGCCGCCGAAGCCGGGCAGGCTCGGGTTGATGACGCGCCAGCCCAGCTGCTCGGCGAGGCGGGCGCTTTCGCGCCAGTACATGCCGCCACCGGCGAAATACCCGTGGATGTTCACGGCCCAGATCGGGGGCGACCCGGGACCGTCGGGGCCGTGGGCGTCGACGTTGTCGGAGACGGCGAAGCGAAGGCGGCGGCCCTCCGCCATCATGGAGCTGGGCACCATCCGGATGGTCGGGCTCTTTCGGATCTTCCGGGCGTATTGGTCCCGGACGACCCCGAGGCCGTGCGGGGCCCGGCCGGCGTCGACGAGCTGGACGGGGGAGGGGCCGTCGGAGGGGGCGACGATGGCGCCCGAGATCTGCAGGGAGTCGTCAGAGGGTGGCGTCGCCTTGGACTTGAAAATCCGAACCGCCATGCGCCCTCCATTCCCGCTCACGGCAATGATCTCCCTGCCCACGGTATCCGAACGCCCCGGCAATCCCCCCGTCACGCGTGCAACGGGGCGTGGGGGCTGCGACGATGGGCGCATGCACGCCGACATCGTTATTCGTGGAGGGACCGTGGTGGACGGCACGGGCGCTCCCGGCAGCCTCGCCGACGTCGCCATTACGGGCGGCCGTATCAGCGACGTCGGGACCAACCTGCAGGGCGATCGCGTCCTCGATGCTTCCGGCCAGGTCGTGAGCCCCGGGTTCATCGACATCCACACCCACTACGACGCCCAGGTTTTCTGGGACCCCTCGCTGACGCCGTCGTCCTTCCACGGGGTGACCTCGGTCATTGCAGGGAACTGCGGCTTCTCCATTGCGCCGATCCGCTCCGACGGCGTGGCGCTCCTGGCCCGCACGCTCCAGCACGTCGAGGACATGAGCTTCGACACCCTGGCCGCGGGAGTGCCGTGGGGCGAGTTCGAGACGTTCCCGCAGTATCTCGACGCGGTGCAGGCTCGTGGGACGGCCCTGAACTTCGGGTGCTACGTCGGCCACACCGCGGTGCGGCTCTATGTCATGGGCGAGGACGCCTACGAGCGCCCGGCGACCGACGAGGAGATCTCGCTGATGCAGGCCGTGGTGGCCGACGCCATGGCGGGTGGCGCCGCGGGCTTCGCCTCGAGCGCGTCGCCGACGCACAACGGCGACAGCGGTCGGCCGGTCCCGTCCCGGGTGGCCGACCTGGCCGAGCTGCGCGCCCTGCTCGAGCCGGTGAAGCAGAGCGGGCGCGGCGTGGTGGCGCTGCTTCCGGGCGGCGTCTTCTCCAATGAGGAGGTCTTCCGGTTGCAGCGCGAAGTGGGGCGACCGTTCACCTGGACGGCGCTGCTGACCGTGAAGGGCTATCCGTATCACGAGAAGGTGATTGCAGAACATGACGCGGCCTGGGCCGACGGGGTCGAGGTGTGGCCACAGGTTTCCTGCCGGCCGCTGGTCTTCCAGATGAACCTGTCCGAGCCCTTCACCCTCAACATGCGCCCGACCTTCGCCGCATTGATGGGCAAGTCGAAGTCCGAGCGGGTCGCCGCCTACCGCGACCCGGCGTGGCGGGCGACGGCCTGGGACGACGTGAGCGGCAAGGCGGGAGGCTTCCCGCTGAACTGGGCCGCGATCTCGGTGGCCGAGTCGCGCAGCCACCCCGAGCTGGCCGACCACCCCGTGGCGGTGCTGGCGGAGGAACGGGGCTGTACGCCCTTGGACGTGATGCTCGATGTCTCGCTGGACGACGACCTCGAGTCGCGCTTCTGGTCGGTGCTGGCCAACGACGACCCCGAGGCCATCGCCTGGCTCCTGCCGCGCGACAACGTCCTGCTGGGCTTGGCCGACTCGGGCGCCCACGTCTCGCAGCTCTGCGACGCCTGCTTCTCGACGGACCTCCTCGGGAACTGGGTGCGCGGCCGCGGCGTCATGCCGCTGGAGCGGGCCATCCACAAGCTGACCGCCGAGCCGGCCGCCGTCTACGGGCTGACCGACCGGGGCACGGTGGCGGTGGGCAAGGCGGCCGACCTGTGTGTCTTCGATCCCGACACGGTCGGCCCGGGCCCGTTGCGACGCGTCCGTGACTTCCCCGCCGACGGTGAGCGCCTGACGGCGGATGCACCGGTGGGGATGACCCACACGCTGGTCAACGGGGTGCCCATCCGTGTCGATGGCGCCCCGGCCGAGGAGGGCCTGGCGGCCCGCCCCGGCCTCCTGTTGCGCAGCTGAGACCGGCCGCCGCCGTCACGACCGCAGCGCCGAGCGTTCGCCCAGCCATGAAGAGGACGACACCATGACGAGAGTCCGCGTCGAACGGATTCTGTGCGACAACCCTGACTGCGTGGTCTACGTGGACGAGCTCGTGCGCGAGGAGCCCGACGATGTCGACGTGGAATTGGTGGCGATCGGCTGGACGCAGGTCGACGGCCGCGACTTCTGTCCGGCGCACGGATAGGTTCCGGCGGATCGGCGGCGAGCCGAGCCGTCAGGTGACGTCGCGGCGGAAGGTGGTGAAGTAGCCGATCGTCAGCGGCCCGAGGCCCCAGGCCAGGAGCGCGAGGCCGCCCTGCCACCAGGTCAGGAGATGGAATGCGTTCGGCCCGTTCCCGCCGTCGCCGCCACCGCCCCCGCCGAAGCCCCGGGCGATGTCGCCGGCCAGCGCGGCGCCGGCGCCGTTGGGGAGCCAGTTGAGGTCGTAGTGGAAGATGGCCTTGGCCAGAGCGATGAGGATGCCCTCGAGAATCAGCGTGCCCCCGATGGTCAGCAGAATGGCGGCCACCTGGTTCTTGACCAGTGTCCCGAAGCCCAGGCCGAAGAGGCCGAGCAGGACGGCCGATGCCAGCAGGCCCGGGATCACCGCGCCGACCTGATCTGTCACCTGCGACGTGACGCCACCGAGGGCGGCGTTCCAGGGCAGCGCCACCGCGGCGATGACGACGAGGCCGAGCAGCGCGATCAAGACGGACCACAACGCGGTGGCGATGACCTTGGCCAGCAGGACGCGACTGCGCACCGGCACGAGGACCAGCGACGTCGTGATGGTCTTCTGGCGGTACTCGCTGGTGATGCACAGCACGCCGATGACCGGGGCCAGGATCTCTATCCCGAAGAAGCCGGCGCCGAGAAGCCGGCGGCGCTGGCTGAGCGACGTGACGAAGTAGAAGGTGTGGCCGGCGAAGCCCCCGGCCGACGCGAACACGATCAAGATGCCCAGGACCGTCAACGGGAAGGCGAGCCCGAAGGTCACCCACACGCCGGGCATGGTGCGCATTTTGAGGAGCTCGGCCCGCAGGGCGTTGATCATGGTGCGGTGTCCGCCACGTCGCCGAAGCCGAGCCCGGAGGTGAGGGAGAGGAAGACCGACTCGAGGTCGCCGCCCTCCTGCGTCAGCTCGTACAGGATGATCTGGTTGGCGGCCAGCAACGGTCCCACCTGCTCGGGGGTGACGCCGTCCATGGCGACTTCGTCGTGGGTGATGCGGCGGAAGGCGATGCCGGCCTCGGCGAGGACGCTCGCGAGCCGGTCGGCCTCGGGGCTGCGGGCCCGCATGACGATGCCCGTGATGCCCTTGGTGATCTCCTCGAGGGTGCCCTGCGCCTTCAGCTGCCCGAACGAGACGATGACCGCGTCGTCGATGGTCTGGGCCATTTCCGAGAGCAGGTGGGAGGAGACCAGCACGGTGCGGCCCTCGCCGGCCAGGTAACGCATGAAGTCGCGCAGCCAGGCGATCCCCTGCGGGTCGAGCCCGTTGGACGGCTCGTCGAGGATGAGGACGTCGGGATCGCCGATGAGGGCGGTGGCCAGCTCCAGTCGTTGGCGCATGCCCATGGAGAAGCCGCCGATCTTGCGTTTGGCGTCACCCGTGAGGCCCACCAACCCGAGCACCTCGTCGGCGCGCTTCTCGTCATGACCACCGGCACGGGCGGCCATGCGCAGGTGGGTGCGGGCACGGCGCGCCGGATGGAAGCTCGTCGCCTCCAAGACGGCGCCGACGCTTGACGTCGGATTGGCCAGGTCCTGGTAGCGCTGCCCGGCGATCGTCGCCGTGCCGGCGGAGGGGTGCACGAGGCCCAGCAGCATGCGCAGGGTCGTGGTCTTCCCCGACCCGTTGGGCCCGAGAAAGCCGGTGACGCGTCCGGGCTCGACCGTGAAGGACAGGTCGTCCACCGCGACCACCGTCCCGAAGCGCTTCGAGAGCCCGCTGATCTCGATCGGCAGCCCGCGGGTGGTGGCGCCGGGGGTCATCGAGGCGACGTTAGCGCGGACGCGTCCGAAGCTACGGGCGCTTCGGTCAACGGCGGGTGACGGAACGACCAGGTCAGGCGGGCGTGCGGCCCTCGACGAGCTGATCGGGCAACAGCAGTCGCACCGACACGGCCAGCTCGTCGTAGACCCGCGCCATGGTGGACCAGCCGTTGACCCAGCCGACCAGGGCCGAGTACCAGACGTGGCCGATCATGCGGGCCCGGTCGGCGAAGTCGGGGACCTCACTCTCCCCGATGGCCCGCGAGATGATCCCCTCCATCAACAGGGTGATCTGCTGTTGGCACCCCACCGCCGCCGGGTCCGGCGAGGAGAGCGAGGTGAACACTGCCGTCACCAACTTCGGTTGGCGGCCCATGGCCCGCAGGGCGCGGTCCAACACATCGAGGACGCGGTCGGCCGGATGCTCACCGCGGGGAGGGTGCTGGCCGATGCGCGTGTCGAGCAGCTCGACCCAGTGCACGAGGGTGGCGGCGAGCAGGTGATCCTTGCTCGTGAAGTAGCGGTAGACGGTGCCCATGGCCACGTCGGCCCGGGCGGCGACGTCGCGCATCTGGACCGCCTCGTAGCCCCCCTCGAGCCCCAACGCCATGGCGGCGTCGATCACGCGTTGACGCCGGGCCTGCTGGGCGCGTGTGAGCGGGCGGGTCAGCGTCTGCTCCATGCCTGACAGCGTATCCGCACCGCCACCTGCGGCTTCGGGGGCCGGGCCGATACGCTGGGCCGCCATGTCGGGACCGGGCAATGTCGTCGACCTTGGTTCGTACGTCGACGCCGAGCAGGTGGCCACCACCGACGGGCGGGTGCCCGGCGAGCGGGGCCGCCAGACCCGCCAGCGCCTGCTGGACGCCACAGTGGAGCTGCTGGCCACCACATCGTGGCGCTCGGTCAAGGTCACCGACATCGCGCGGCAGGCCCAGACCTCGCCGGCGACCTTCTACCAGTACTTCGCCAATGTGGAGCAGGCCATTCAGGTGCTGGCCGAGGGGATGGTGGACCAGGCGGGACAGCTGGCCGACCTCGTCGGCGGCGACTGGTCGGAGGCGGCGAGCTGGGAGACCGCACTGACCGTGACGGAGGGCTTCCTCGCCTACTGGGAGGACAACCGGTCCGTCTTCCGGGTGGTCGACCTGGCCACAGAGGAGGGCGAGGGGCAGCTGCGCGGCATCCGGGTGCGGGCGCTCAACGCGGTGACCGTCGCCCTGGCCCAGGTGATCGCCACGACCTCGCCCGCGGTCGATGGGGGCACCGGAGGCGCCGGGGCGGCGGGCGCCACCTGCTCACCCGCCGGCAGCGACCCCATGGCCGTCGCCGGCACCCTGGTCGCCATGTTCGCCAGCGTGTCGGCGCACCGCTACGGGTTCGAGTTCTGGGGGATCCGGACCCGGAACCTCATCGACACCCAGGCCCGCACGCTGCACTGGGCCGTTACGGGCCGGCTGGCGCCTCCGGCCGACATGCCGCCGCGTGAGAGCTCCCGCCCGCGCACCGGCCCGATGCTGGGCGGCGCCACGGCGACGGCACGGCGTCGTCGGGCTACTTCACCGCCACCGGATTGAGGGGTGTGCCGAGGCCCTGGGTGAGGGGGAGCGGGGTGGCATCGAGCAGGAAGCTGTAGCGGCCGTCGGCGGCACAGTCCTCGGCGAGCGGGTCCAGCACCCAATTCTGGCCCTGGGTCAGGCCCATCTCGACCAGGTGCAGGAGATGGACCGGCAGGTAGGCGTCCTCGTACTGGCTCGGGTAGACCTCGAAGACCAGGGTGTCGGTGGCCACGGCGGCGATGTCGTGGCGGTGGAACCACTCGGCCGTCTCGATGGTGAGGCCCGGTGAGGGCCAGGTGTAGGCGACGAGGTCACGGGCGTCGCCCGGGCGCAGGTGCACCATCTGGCCCGTCCGGACGAGGACGATGTCGCCGGGCTCGAGGTCGACGGAGGCCAATGCCACGGCTGCGTCGAGGTCCTCGGGCATGATCGGGTAGCCGGGCTCGAGGATGCCACCACCTATGGCACGGCCGACGTCGAGCAGCACGCCCCGGCTGACGACAACGCCGAGCCGGTGGATGCCGCACCGGGCGGCCCCGTCGGCCGAGACCGTGGACGCCGGGTAGCCGTTATAGATGACGCCGCCGTAGCTGGCGTGGGCCAGCGCGTCCCAGTGGGTGGCGCACTGGGTGGCCAGGGAGAGGACGTCCTCACTGAAGCAGACCCAATCCGGCTGGTCGGCGTTGACCGGTTGGTTGACCTGGACCATCGTGCGGGTGGGGTTGACCCGTCCCTCGACGAACCCCAGCTGGATCCCCTCCGCCTCCGACAAGGGCAGCCCCAGGGCGAAGGCCCGCCCCGACACGACCGCCGCCGCCCCACGCCGCCGGGCGGCCGGGTCGATCAGATTGAGGGTGCCGATCTCGTCGTCGGGCCCCCAGCGCCCCCAATTGCGCACCCGGGCCGCCATGTCGGTGAACACGGGGGGAGCGGCCACGTCGCGCAGGTTACCGGCGGCCGTGGGCCCGGTTGTCCCCGACCGGATGGGGGGCGATACTGACTCCCTGGTACTTACTATGGAGTACGCAGTGTGCGGACCGGCGACGTGACCGGTTCGCAGCAACCTCAGGGAGGGATTGCCGATGACGACGGTGCGTGCGGCGGTGTGCACGGGGCTGAATGAGCCCTGGAAGACGGAAGAGATCGAGATCGACCCTCCGGGCAACCGCGAGGTCAAGGTGAAGATGGTCTGGTCGGGCATGTGCCACTCCGACGAGCACTTGCGCACCGGCGACATCAGCCAGACGCCGGAGGTGCTCGAGATGATGGGCGTGAAGTCGATGTTCCCCGTGGTCGGCGGCCACGAGGGCTCCGGCATCGTCACCGAGGTCGGGACCAATGTGACGCAGGTCGCGGAGGGTGACCACGTCGCTGTTTCGTTCATACCCTCCTGTGGGACGTGTCACTGGTGTGCTTCCGGACGACAGAACATGTGCGACCTCGGGATGATGACGCTGGCCGGCGGCATGATCAGTGACGGCACCTACCGCTACCACCTTGGTGGCGAGGACCTGAACCGCATGGCCCAGCTCGGCACGTTCGCCGACGAGATGGTGGTGCACGAGAACTCGCTCGTGAAGATCAACCCGTGGGACAACATGAAGGCGGCCGCGCTCATCAGCTGCGGCATCGCCACGGGCTTCGGCTCCGCCGTCGACCGGGCCAAGGTGAAGCCGGGCGAGACCGTCGTGGTCGTCGGCTCCGGTGGCGTCGGTTCGGGCGCCATACAGGGCGCCCGCATCGCCGGGGCACGCACGATCATCGCGGTGGACCCCGTGCCCTTCAAGCTCGAGAAGGCCAAGGAGGTCGGTGCCACGCACACCGCGCCGTCAATGCTCGACGCGCAGATGATGCTGCCCGAGCTCACCATGGGCCGCAACGCCGACGCGGTCATCCTGACGCCGGGCGTGCTCAGGGGCGAGCTGCTCGCAGGCGCTTGTGCCCTCGGGTCCAAGGATGCCCGGATTGTGGTGACGTCGATCGCACCGTTCGACCAGATGGACGTGCAGCTCAACCTCTTCAACTTGGCCATGTTCAACCAGGCCATCCTCGGCACGGTGTTCGGCTCGCAGAGCCCCCGCGTGCAGGTGCCGAACCTGCTCAACCTCTTCGAGGCCGGTCAGCTGAAGATCGACGAGATCGTCACGCAGGAGTACACGCTCGACCAGGTGCAGCAGGGCTACGAGGACCAGGCCGCCGGCACCATCGTGCGGGGCGTGGTCAAGTTCGACAGCTGACCAGGCGCCGCCGATCGGGCAGCCGATCAGCCGAGGTGGCGGCTGAACCCCTCGGGGATCACGAGGTCATCGGGGCTGAGGTCGTGGATGGACGCGTGACCGAGCCCGAGCAGCGCTGACTCGATACCGCTGCGCATGATGTCGAGGACGTTCTCCACGCCGGCCTGCCCGTTGGCGGCCAGCCCCCACAGCGAGGCGCGGCCGATCATGACCGCCTTGGCCCCGAGCGCCAGTGCCTTGACGGCGTCGCCGCCGCGTCGGATGCCACCGTCGAGGAGGACGTCGATCTCTTCTCCGACGGCTTCGGCCACGGCGGGGAGGGCGCGGATGGTGGCCGGGGTGCCGTCGAGATTGTTGCCGCCGTGGTTCGACACCGAAATGGCGCTGACGCCGGCGTCCACGGCGCGCTTGGCATCGTCGACGCGGCCGACGCCCTTCAACATGAAGGCGCCACCCCACTGCTCGCGCAGCCAGGCCACGTCGTCCCAGGTCGGTGGCGGCGTCCCCATCCACTCGCCGTAGGCGCCGAAGAACGTCGGGCCCTGCCGGCCCTTGGGCACCATGTTCGGCGTCGTCAGGTCCGGATACTTCCCCGTGCGGGCGAAGGAGAGCAACCAGGCCGGGTGCGCCAGCGCCTCGGGGGCGAAGCGCAGCATCGCCTTGAGGTCGACCGTCTCGGGGATGGTGGGACTGCCCCAGTCGCGTCCGTGCGAGAAGGACCAGTCGAGGGTGGCGATGAGGCCGACCGCACCGGCGGCCCGCGCCCGCTCGACCCGCTCGGCGATCTGGTCGCGGTCACCGATCCAGTAGATCTGGAAGAAGGTCTGCGGGTTTGCTGCCACGACGTCCTCGACCGGCATGCTGGCGAACGAGCTCAGCCCCATGGCGGTGCCGCGGGCGGCGGCGGCGGCGGCCATGGCCACCTCGCCGCCCGGGTGGACGGCCTGGACGCCGGTGGGGGAGATGAGGACCGGGAACGAGATCTCCTGGCCCATTACCTTGGTCGTCAGGTCCCGGCTCTGGGCCAAACCGGCCACGTGGGGGGCGAAGCCCAGCTCCGAGTAGGCGGTGATGTTGTCCTCGAGCGTGAGGCCCCGCTCGGAGCCGGCGATCAACGCGCCGTACACCGACTTGGGCAGGCGCTTCTTGGCGCGCCGCTGGGCCTCCGCCACCGTCTCGAACCATTTGTTAGCCATAGCGAACCTCTCGTAGCGACCGAGAGACTCTACGCGCTGGGGTGGAACGCCCCACTCCGGACAGGCTGGGCGGCTCCGAATAGGGTCGGCGGCATGCCTGAGCCGACCCCCCTTTCTGCGGAAACCAAGGCAGCGCGCGCATCGAGTTTCGGTGGCGCCGCCTCCCTCTACGAGCGCTACCGCCCGGGCCCGCCGGTGGAAGCGGTGGAGTGGGTCCTTCCGGAGCGGGTGGGGACGGTCGTCGACCTGGGTGCAGGCACCGGTGCGTTGACCCGGCTGCTGGCCGGGCGCGCCGACGAGGTCATGGCCGTGGAGCCCGACGACCGCATGCGCGCCGTGCTGGCCGAGGCGGTTCCCGGGGCGCGGGCGGTGGCGGGCCGGGGCGAGGCGATCCCGCTCCCCGACGGCGGCGTGGACGCCGTGCTGGCGTCGTCGTCGTGGCACTGGATGGACACGGGCCCGACGCTGCAGGAGGTCGCGCGGGTGCTCGTGCCCGGCGGCGTGCTGTCCGCCATGTGGTCGGGCCCCGATCCCGACGCGGGTCTCGTCGCCCAGGCGCAGGCGCTTCTCGCCGGCGATGGCGACGGCGCAACAGCAATGGGTATCGACGAGCAGGGTCAGGCCGAGCTGTCGGCCGCCATGAGCGATCAGAACAATCTGATCCAGGCGCTCGAGATCCCGCCCTGGCTCCCGTTCGACCAGCCCGAGAAGAAGGTGATCACCTGGAGCGTGGCCCTCAACGCCGACGAGCTGATCGGACTCCTCGGTACTTTCAGCTGGGTGATCCTCATGGAGGACGCGGCCCGCGACCGGCTCTTCGAGACGGCACGACGGGTCCTCGACGACGCACTCGGTGTCTCGGGGGACGTGACGGTCGACGTCGGGTACCGGGCCGAGGTGTTCAAGGCGCGTCGCCAAGGCTGACCACGACTGACGGGGACTCACCAGGATCGGACGCCGGGTTCGTAGCATTGCCCCGTGCAGAGTGAACTTCGTCCCGCCACCGCGGACGACGTCGCAGCCGTCCTGGCCTTCTGGCGCGGGGCAGCCGAGGCGACGTCGACCGACACGTCCGAGGTGCTCGTCAGGCTGGTCCGTCGTGATCCGGGTGCGCTCGTCGTCGCCGAGGCGGACGGACACATTGTGGGGACGGTCATTGCCGGGTGGGACGGCTGGCGCGGCTCCATCTACCGGTTGGCGGTCGGGCTGGACCAACGACGCAGCGGGCTCGGGCGGACGCTCCTCCGTGCGGCCGAGGACCGCCTCGCCGGACTCGGGGCGCAGCGACTGCACGCCATTGTGGTGGAATCCAACGACGTCGCCGTGGCGTTCTGGACGGCCTCGGATTGGGAGCATCAAGCCGGGCAGCTCCGGTTCGCCAAGGGTTAGCGAGCGATCTCAGACCCCGGATCATCGTCAGGGTGAGTTCACGGTTGTCGTCCGCCGGCTTGGTCTGAGTTCGCT